>Ga0209515_10000758_pt1 | contig 56829 bp, 55 predicted proteins | sample Subgroupgradi54m_FD_187454 | JGI IMG/M metagenome (GOLD analysis project Ga0209515, IMG submission 187454) | Subsurface groundwater microbial communities from S. Glens Falls, New York, USA - GMW60B uncontaminated upgradient, 5.4 m (SPAdes)... ... | reverse complement strand
GAGAAGCAGGGGGTGACGATCCGGTTCTCGCAGTGGCTGGGGCCCGGCCTGGTGGTGGCCGTCACGACGTTGGCGCTGGCGTTCGGATTACTGGTGCTCCAGATCCCGGCGCTCCGCTAACGGAGCGCCGCCCAACCTACCGCACGTTCCGACTGCCCGGCTTCGTCAGCGAGACCCCTTCTCTGCAGAGCGGGCAATCCGCCGTCGAGAAGGTTTTGAGCGCCAGCGAGAGCAACGAGTGGAATTTGATCGGGAACTCCGCCGCTCCGCCGCTCCGATCCACAATCGCCCCCACCCCGACCGCCATCGCCCCCGTGTGCCGGATAATCTCCAGCAGTTCCAGCGAGGAGCCGCCGGTCGTCACCACATCCTCCGCAATCAGGACGCGATCCCCCTGGCCCACCTGGAAGGAGCGGCGCAACGTGAGGTGGCCATCCACCCGCTCGGCAAAGACCGCCCGGGTGCCGAGGGCGCGCGCCAGCTCGTAGGCCACGAGGATGCCGCCCATCGCCGGTCCGGCGACGACGGAGATATCATCCGCCTCGAAGCCGTGGGCCAGCGCCCCGCAGAGCCGGGCCGCGAGCGTCGGGTGCTGGAGGACGGCGGCGCACTGCAGGTACTGGCGGCTGTGCAAGCCGCTGGAGAGGAGGAAGTGTCCCTCGAGGAGGGCGCCGGTTCCTTGGAACAGCGCGAGCACTTCAGAGGGGCGCATGGGGGGTCTATTGTACTCCTGCCGTCATCTCCTGCACAATGGCCTGCGCGGCGGCGGCCGGATCGGCCGCCTCGGTGATCGGCCGCCCGACGACGAGATAAGTGGCGCCGTGCTGTAGCGCCATCGCCGGTGTCTCCACCCGCTGTTGATCCCCCCACGACGCGCCCGCCGGACGGATGCCCGGCGTCACCAGCACGAACGTCGGCCCGCAGGCGAATCGCAGCACCTTCGTCTCCTGCGCCGAGGCGACGAGCCCGTCGAGCCCCGCCTTCTGCGCCATCTGGGCCAGGTAGAGCACCTGATCCTTCACGGACTTGCGGATGCCGAGGTCTGAGAGGTCGCGCTCCGCCATCGAGGTGAGCACGGTCACGCCGACCAAGAGCGGAGGCGTGTGATGGGCCTTCTGCGCCTCCTCGCGCGAGGCCGTCGCGGCCTCCCGGAGCATCGCGACACCCCCCTGGACATGCACGTTGAACATCCAAACGCCGAGCCGGACCGCCACGCGCGCCGCCTTGGCCACGGTGGTCGGGATGTCGTGATATTTCAGGTCGAGGAACACCTGCCCGCCGGATTTCTGGACGAGCTCGACGGCGGACGGGCCGCAGGCGGTAAACAATTCGCTGCCGATTTTAAAGCGGGTGATGGTCGGGGAGAGCCGCTGGACGAGCCGGCGGGCCGACTCGAGTTCTGGCACATCGAGGGCGACGATCAGGCGCTCCTGAGGCGTTGTGGGGACGCTCATCGCCGATCCTTCAGGGCGCCGACCAGCCGCGCCAGGCGCGAGACCCGCTGCGACTTCGCGTAGGTCGCCAGGCCGCCAATGATCTCCAGCGGGGCGCGCGGGTTCACGAAGTTCGCGGTCCCCACCTGCACCGCGCTCGCTCCGCAAAGGAGGAATTCCGCCGCGTCCCCGGCGGTCATAATCCCTCCAAGCCCGACGAGCGGCACCCGCGGCAGCGCCCGGTGGACCTGCCAGACCATCCGCAGCGCGATCGGCTTGATGGCCGGGCCGCTCAGGCCGGCCTTCACCGTCGAGATGCGGGGCCGGCGGCGCGCGGCATCCACCGCAATCGCCACAAAGGTGTTCACGAGGGAGAGGGCATCGGCCCCCCCGTCCGCGGCGGCCTTCGCGATCACCACCACATCGGTGACATTCGGCGAGAGCTTCGGCATGAGGAACCGCTTGGTGACGCGCCGCACCTGGCGCACCACCTCGGCGGTGAGCTTCGGATCCACTCCGAATTCGAGGCCCCCGCGATCGCAGTTGGGGCAGGAGATGTTCAACTCGAACCCGTCAATCCCCGGCACGTCGTCGAGCCGGCGCGCCAGCTCCACGTACTCCGCCATGGATTCCCCGGCGAGGTTCACGAGGATCTTCGGCCCGTGCAAGGAGCGTAGGAACGGCATTTTCTCGCGGATGAAGGCGTCGCACCCGACGTTCTGCAGGCCGATCGCATTGAGCATCCCCGAGGCGGTCTCCCAAATCCTCGGGGGCGGGTTGCCGCTGCGGGGCGTGAGCGTGATGGACTTCGTGACGATCGCCCCGAGGCGCTTGACGTCGATCACCCGGGCATACTCCTCGCCATACCCGAACGTCCCCGACGCCACCATCACCGGATTCTGCAGGGTCAGTTTCCCGAGCGTAACTTTCAGATTCACCGCCACCTCAATGTCCCCGCCAAATCACGGCTTCCGCGTCAAACACAGGACCCTCTGTGCAGACGCGCTGAAACCGCTTATGGGCCGTGGCGTGCGGGCCGGCGATCTCGACGATGCAGCCCATGCAGACGCCCATCGCGCAGCCCATCCGCTCCTCGAGCGAGACCTGCGCGGGGAGCTGCCACCGTCGGGCCAGCGCGGCCGCGGCCGCCATCATCGGCGTCGGCCCACACACATAGAACGTGGTGCCGGGGGCCGGCCGGCGCGCGCGGAGGTCGCGCTCGACGAGGTCGGTCACGTAGCCGTGGAATTCAGTCGTGCCGTCATCGGTCGCGATCCTGGGTGCCAGACCCAGCCGACGAAAATCGCCTGCGCAGATCAGGTACCCCTTCGTCTGGACGCCCAGATAGACGTCGGTCGGGATCGCCCGAGTCCGCAGGGCCTTGGCCCAGAGGTAGAGTGGCGGGATCCCGACGCCGCCACCCACGAGGACGGCGCGCGTCACCGTATCGTCAGCCACAAAAGTAGTGCCGAGGGGGCCGAGCAGGTCGAGCGACTCCCCGACCCGCACGTGCCGCAGCGCCTCCGTGCCGAGCCCGACCACCTTGTAGATCAGGTCGCAGGTGCCGCGGCGTGCATCGAGGTCGAAGAGGCTGAAGGGGCGCCGCAGGAACAGTCCGGCATCGGCGTGGGCGCGTGCCGACGGCGTGCAGAGCAAATGGAGAAATTGTCCTGGCCGGGCGGCGCGGGCCATCGTCGGACAATGGAGCGAGAGCTGGTAGTGATCGCGGGCGATCCGGCGGTGCGCCACGACGCGGGCCGTGCGCTGCGTCATGCCGCACGGCAGAGCCGTCTCCGTGCCGGTCACCTCACACCTGAGTGCATGGCGCTGTGCCACTCCTGGAGGGATCGCACCGAGAGCCCGCCGTGACGCAGGGCCTCGATGCCACTCACGCTGGCCTGCGCCCCGGGGATCGTCGTGATGCAGGGAATCCCCTTGGCGACCGCGAGCGAGCGGATGAGGGATTCGTCGCTCTTCGTGGTCTTCCCCGATGGGGTGTTAATGATGAGTGTGATCGCCCCATCGCGAATCAAGTCCAGCGCGTGCGGCCGCCCCTCGTGCACCTTGTGGATCTCGGTGACGGTGAGCCCCTCGCGCCGCAGGTGCTCGGCGGTCCCGTGCGTGGCGACGATCGCAAACCCCATGCCGATGAGTTTCTTCGCCACCGGCACCGCGGCCCGCTTGTCTTTATCCTTCACGCTGAGAAAGACCGTGCCCTGCGTCGGCAGCTGCTGGTAGGCGGCCAGCTGCGACTTGGCGAAGGCGGGGCCGAACGCCGCGTCGAGCCCCATCACCTCGCCGGTGGATTTCATCTCGGGACCGAGAATGATGTCCACGCCGAAGAATCGCGCGAAGGGAAAGACCGATTCCTTCACCGCGATGTGGGGCGGCACCACCTCTTGCGTGAAGCCGAGCGACTCGAGCGTGAGCCCCACCATCACCTTCGCGGCCAGCTTCGCCAGCGGCACGCCGATCGCCTTCGAGACGAACGGGATCGTGCGCGAGGCGCGCGGGTTCACCTCCAGCACGTAGACGGTTTTGCCCTTCACGGCGAACTGGACGTTCATGAGCCCGACGACGCCGAGCTCCTTCGCCATCTGGTGGCTCGCCTCGCGGATCTCCGTCAGCACCGCGGCGGTCAGCGTGTGCGGCGGCATCACCATCGCGGCGTCGCCGGAGTGGACGCCCGCCTCCTCCACGTGTTCGAGGATGCCGCCGACGACGGCTTGGGTCCCGTCGGCGATCACGTCCACGTCCACCTCGATCGCATCCTCGAGGAACTTATCCACGAGGATCGGATGTTCGGGGGCGGTCTGGACGGTGCGGGCCATGTAGTCCCGCACGCCCACCTCATCGTAGACGATTTCCATCGCGCGGCCCCCCAGCACGTAGGAGGGGCGCACGAGCACCGGGTAGCCGAGGCGGGTGGCGATCGAGACCGCCTCCTCCACCGCCGTCGCGGTGCCGTTTGGGGGCTGGTGCAGGCCGAGCTTGTCGAGCAGGGCGGCGAACTTTTTCCGGTCCTCGGCGCGATCAATCGCCTCCGGCGGGGTGCCAATGATCGGGACCCCGGCCGCCTTCAATGCCAGCGCCAGGTTGAGCGGCGTCTGCCCGCCGAACTGGACGATCACCCCCTCGGGCCGCTCCCGATCGACGATGTTCAAGACATCCTCAAGGGTCAGCGGCTCGAAGTAGAGTTTGTCCGAGGTGTCGTAGTCGGTGGAGACGGTCTCAGGATTCGAGTTGACCATGATCGTCTCGAACCCGGCTTCCTTCAGCGCAAAGGCGGCATGCACACAGCAGTAGTCGAACTCGATCCCCTGCCCGATCCGGTTGGGGCCGCCGCCTAAGATCATAATTTTCCGTCGATCGGACGGCCGGCTCTCATCCTCCTGATCATACGTGGAGTAGTAGTAGGGGGTGCGGGCCTCGAATTCCGCGGCGCAGGTGTCCACGAGCTTATAGGCCGGCACCACCCCCGCCTGAATTCGCAGGGTGCGCACGGCCAGCTCCGTCGTCCCCCACAGGTAGGCGAGCTGCCGGTCGCTGAAGCCGTGCTGTTTCGCCAGGCGCAAGAGCTCCGGGGAGACGCCGCTCAACGTGAGCGGCGCGCTCTTGATCGCCTGCTCCACCTCGAGGAGCTGCTGCAGCTGCTCGAGGAACCAGCGGTCAATGCGGGTCAACCGGTAGATCTCCTCCAGCGGGATCCCGATCAGGAAGGCGGCGCGCAGCGCGAACAACCGGTCGGCGTTCGGCACCCGCAGGCGCTCGAGCACCGTCTCGCGGGGCGGGAGCGGCCCCTCCTTCCCATCCGCACCCCACCCAAACCGGCCGATCTCGAGCGACCGGATCCCCTTCTGCAGCGCCTCTTTGAACGTCCGGCCGATCGCCATCACCTCGCCGACCGATTTCATCTGGACGGTCAGGGTCGGGTCGGCCGCCGGGAATTTCTCGAAGGCCCAGCGGGGGATCTTCACCACGCAGTAGTCGAGCACCGGCTCGAAGCAAGCCGGGGTATCCTTCGTGATGTCGTTGGGGAGCTCATCGAGCGTGTAGCCGACGGCCAGCTTCGCGGCGATCTTCGCGATCGGGAAGCCGGTCGCCTTCGACGCCAGCGCGGAGGAGCGGGAGACGCGCGGGTTCATCTCGATCACCACCTGACGTCCCGTCTCCGGATGGACGGCGAACTGGATGTTCGAGCCGCCGGTCTCGACGCCGATGGCCCGGATCACTTTGATGGCGGCGTCGCGCATCGTCTGGTATTCGCGGTCGGTGAGCGTCTGGGCGGGGGCCACCGTGATCGAATCCCCCGTGTGAATCCCCATCGGATCAACGTTCTCGATCGAGCAGATGATCACCACGTTGTCGTGCCGGTCGCGCATCACCTCCAGCTCGTACTCCTTCCACCCGTAGACCGACTCCTCGACGAGCACCTCGCCGACCATGCTGAGCGAGAGGCCGCGCTCGGCGATCGCCTCCAGCTCCTCGAGATTGTAGGCGATCCCGCCGCCGGTGCCGCCCAGCGTGAAGGCGGGGCGCACGACGACCGGGAACCCCAGCTGGCGGGCAATGCGCTGGGCCTCCTCCAGGGAGTGGGCCACCGCACTCTTCGGCAAATCAAGGCCGATCCCGGCCATCGTCTCCTTGAAGAGGGCCCGGTCCTCCGCGCGGCGGATCGCCTCTGCATTCGCCCCGATCATCTCGACGCCGTACTGCGCCAGGATGCCGCGGTCGGCCAGCTGGATCGCGACGTTCAAGCCGGTCTGCCCGCCGAGAGTCGGCAGCAGCGCGTCCGGCCGCTCGCGGGCGATGATCTGGGCGACGATCTCCGGGGTGACCGGTTCCAGGTAGGTGCGGTCGGCGAACTCCGGATCGGTCATGATCGTTGCGGGATTCGAGTTGACCAGGACAACCTGATAGCCCTCCTCCCGCAACGCCTTGCAGGCCTGCGTGCCGGAATAGTCGAACTCGCAGGCCTGTCCGATGATGATCGGGCCGGAGCCGATGATGAGGATCTTGTGGAGGTCGGTCCGCTTAGGCACGGGGCGTGGGGCCTCCAGGTGCCGGCGGGGTGTTGGGAGCCCGGTGGAACTCCCCGCCCGCCGCGGTCGTGGTGGCGAAGAGGGTGGCGTACTGCACCCAGGTCTGGCCCCCGTGGCGCAGCTCGACGCGGGCGGTGAGCACCCAATTCTCTCCCGGCTCGACGGCGCGCAGGGTGAGCGGCACGATGGTGAGTTCCTGGCCGTCGGTGGCCGACGACGCCACCTGCCCCGACCACTGGTAGCTGGTCCACGGGCCGCTCGGATCTTTTGCGCTCTTCGGGTCGGTCACCGCCTGCCACGACTCACGAACATAGACAAAGCCCGGCGGCAGATTCACGCGGAGCTCGAGCGGGGCCCCGGCGAGCGCGGCGCGCCCCTCCAACGACGTCGAGGCCCAGCGGATCCTCAGGGAGACCTCGGTCTCCTGTCCGATCGCCGGCGGCTGGGGCGTCTCCCACTCGACAGTGATCGGGGCGCTAGAGGATTGGCCCTCCACCGCCACGCCCGTCGAGACGGGCAGCCCCAACAGCAGCCCCACCCCGCAGGCCACCAGGAGTCGGCTCATCCGCGCTGCGCCATCAGATCGAGGAACTGCTGAAAGAGGTAGTGGGCATCGTGCGGCCCGGGCGAGGCCTCCGGGTGATACTGCACGGAGAAGACCGGCAGGGTGGTGTGCCGCATCCCTTCGACGGTCTTGTCGTACAGGTTCAGGTGCGTCACTTCCACCTGCCCGTTCGGGATCGAGGCCACGTCGACGGCAAATCCATGATTCTGCGCGGTGATCTCCACCTTCCGCGTCGTCACATCCAACACGGGGTGGTTCCCCCCATGGTGACCGAATTTGAGCTTGTAGGTCTTCCCGCCAAGGGCCAGCCCGAGGATCTGGTGCCCGAGGCAGATGCCGAAGACCGGCAGGCGCCCCAGGCACTGGCGCACCGTCTCAATCACGTACGGCACCCCTTCCGGGTCCCCGGGCCCATTTGAGAGGAAGAGCCCATCGGGCCTGAGTGCCAGCAACTCCGGCGCGGTCATCGAGGCGGGCACGGCGGTCACCCGGCAGCCGGCCTGCGCCAGCATCCGATAGATGTTCCGTTTCGTCCCGCAATCGATCGCCACCACCTGGAATCGCGTCGGCACTCCGGCCGGCGGCTCCCACGTCAACGGGGCGGCGCAGGTGACCTCCTGCACCAGATCGCGACCGAGGAGTCCGGGGGCGGCCTGGGCCCGGCGCACGAGCCGCGCCGGGTTGAGCTCCTCCGTCGAGATAACCCCTTTGAGCGCCCCCTTGATCCGCAGGAGCCGGGTGAGGGCCCGCGTATCGATCCCCTGAATCCCCACCACGCCGTGCTGGGTCAGCCAGTCGGCAAGCGTCATCTGGCCGCGCCAGTTGGAAGCGATCCGCGAGGCCTCCTTGACGATGAACCCCTCCGCCTGCGGCGCAGCCGACTCCGCGTCCTCAGCGTTCACCCCGTAGTTGCCGATGAGCGGGTAAGTCATCGCGACGATCTGCCCGGCATAGGAAGGATCGGTGAGGATCTCCTGGTAGCCGGTCATCGAGGTGTTGAACACCACCTCGCCGGAGGTCTCCCCCGTGGCCCCGAGGACCGTGCCGGCAAAGGTGGTCCCGTCTTCAAGGGCCAGGAGGGCACGTGTGAGCATGGGCGTTCTACGGGGCCGCCCGGGTCCAACGGCGAACCCAGCGAATTTTCGACGCGGCCCTCGCGGCATACGACGTGCCGGGCGCGGCGGCGCGCGCCCGCTCGTAGAACACCAGCGCGATCAACGGATCTTCCGCCTGATAGGCGAGATCACCGGCATGGAGTAATCCTTGCGCCTGCTCGGCGGCCGGCACCCCGGCCAGGGCCGGGTTCCACGGATCGGGAGTCTGGGCGGCATCCGACGCGAGATAGTACAGTCCTTCCTCGGCGCGGGCCGCCCACCGCGTGCCGGGGTAGCGGGCGGTCACTCGCCGGTAGGCCTGGGTGGCGACGTCGTAGCAGGCAAATTGGCGGGCGAGATCCCCCACGCGGAGCCATCGCTGGGCCTCGTGATACTCCTCCGTCACCGTCGGCGTCGTCGGGCGCACCGACGTCGGGGCGCATCCGGCCGCAGGGCCGACGAGTGTCATCGCGAGGAGGAACGCGGGTATTGCACGGCCGATCCTCACGGCTTCATTCCAGGGGGCTCGGGCGCCGCGGACGGGGTCGGCGTGGCTGGCCGCTTCCCGGCGCGCTCCTCGGAAATGTCCACCACCTGGGCTCCTGGCGGCGGGGTGAAGGTGAACTGCTCCGCCGGGGCGGGGACACCGACCTGTACCTTGGTGTACTGCTGGCTGAGCACTTCCTTCCCCTGCGCGTCGGTCATCGTCAAGTGCCGCGTCAAGCCGTCGTCGGACGAGACGGCAATGCGGAGCGTCCCCGGCGTGAAGGGGGCGTCCGCGACCAGCGTGTCGGCCGGCGCCGCCTCAAAGACGTAGAGGTGCTGATCCCCGTCGGTCTTGGCCTCCACGAAACGCACCGACCCCGGCTTCACATCAATGAACGGTTGGTGCAGGCCGCGCAGCTCCAGGGACTCCGCCGGGGCCCCCGCCGCCTTGGCCTTCGCCCAGTCGGTCTTGTAGACCACCTTCTTCGCCGGGAACGACTGCCACTCGACCGCGCCATCGGAGACGACGAGCTGGGCCACCTCGTCGGTCGCCTGGGCCGTCGAGAAGTCAATCCGGCGCTTGTCCGGCCGCTGGTACAGAATGGTCCCCGTCAGTGTCGTGGGCTTTCCCTCCTCGACGACGGTCAGGGCAAACTCCGCCCGGTAGCTCTGCACCGCCTGCGCCTTCTGCTGCACCTCCGCCATCTTGTCGGCTCCCTCGTCGGCACGCGCGCCCGGGGCGACCCCGAGCACCAGCGCCAGCCCGATCCCCGCCAGCCCGACTTTCCATCGCAGCGTCCTCATGCGTCTCCCTTTCCATTGGTTCCGATGACCCGACCACCCTGCACCACGCGCCGGCCGGCGACGACCACCTCCATCACCTGGCCCCGCAACGACCATCCGAGAAATGGGGAATTGCTCGACTTCGAGGCGAAGGCTCCCGCCGTCACGGTCCAAACCCTCGCGGGGTCCACGATCGTCACATCGGCCACCGCGCCGGGGCTGAGGGTCCCGCACGGGAGCCCCAGGATCTGCGCCGGCCGCCAGCTCAACACCGTCGCCAATTGCGTGAGGGTGAGCAGCCCCGGCTCGACGAGGGTCTTCAGCAACACCGCCAGCGCCGTCTCCAGGCCGATCACGCCGAAGGGGGCGGTTTCGAGCTCCACCTCTTTCTCTGCTTGGGTGTGCGGCGCATGGTCGGTGGCCACGCAGTCGATCGTGCCGTCCCGCAACCCCTCCCGCAGCGCCGCCTGGTCCTCGGCGCTCCGCAGCGGCGGGCTCATCTTAAAGTTCGGTTCGTACCCTTGCAACGCTTCGTCCGTGAGCGCCAGGTGGTGCGGTGTCACCTCCGCGGTGACCGCCACCCCGCGGCGCTTGGCGGCCCGCACGAGCTCGACGGTCTCCCGCGCGCTGACATGCGCCAGATGCAGCCGGCTGTGCGTCGCCTCCGCCAGCAGAATGTCGCGGGCCACCATCACGGTCTCGGCCGTCGAAGGGATCCCCTGCACCCCTTGCTTGACCGAGATCCGTCCCTCGTGCATGACCCCGCCGGCCGAGAGGGTGGTGTCTTCCTCGTGGCCGATGATCGGCAGGTCGAACATCGTGGCATATTCGAGGGCGTGCCGCATCAACCGCGCATTCATGATCGAATGGCCATCGTCGGAGAGGGCCACGACCCCCGCCGCCTTCAACTCCCCGATCTCCGCCAGCGACTCGCCGGCCAGCCCCTTCGTCACCGCGCCGATCGGCAAGACGTGGACGACGGCGGTCCGCTGCGCCTCCGCCAAGAGGTAGTCAATCACGGGGCGGCTGTCGGCCGGCGGGTCGGTGTTGGCCATGGCGCAGACGGTCGTGAAGCCCCCCTTCGCGGCGGCGCGGGTGCCGCTGGCCACCGTCTCCTTCTCCTCCCGGCCCGGCGAGCGCAGGTGAACGTGCAGATCCACGAACCCGGGGAAGACGAGGGCGCCGTCGGCCTCGAGGATCTCGGCGCCGGCCGCGCTCAGTTTCGGGCCGACCTTCGCGATGCGGCCCTCCTCGATGAGGACGTCAGCCGTCCCCTCCAGCTGATTCGCCGGATCGATCACGCGGCCCCCCCGAATCAGCAGCTTGGTCATCTCACACGCCCACCGGCTGAGTCGGCGACGGCGCCGGGCGGGCCTTCCGAATCTGTCGGCCGCCCGAGACCAGGTACAGCACGGCCATCCGCACCGCGACCCCGTTCGTCACCTGATCATAGATGAGGGATTGCGGGCCGTCGGCCACCTCGGGGGCGAGTTCAATACCCCGGTTGACCGGCCCCGGATGCATGATGAGGAGATCCGGTTTTCCCCAGGCCAATTTCTCGCGGTCGATGCCGAACAGCTTCGCGTACTCGCGGATCGACGGCAGGAGGTTCTGCGTCTGGCGCTCCAACTGCAGCCGCAGCAGCATGAGGATGTCGGCGTCGCGCATCGCCTCGCGCAGGTTGTAGGTCACCTTCACGCCGAACTGCTCAATCCCTGCCGGCATCAGGGTGGGCGGGCCGCAGAGGGTGACGTGGGCTCCCAGCTTCGTCAACCCCCAGAGGTTCGAGCGGGCCACGCGCGAATGGGCGATGTCTCCGACGATCGTGACGTTGAGCCCGGCGATCCGCTCCTTTTTCTCCCAGATCGTGTAGAGGTCCACGAGCCCCTGGGTCGGGTGCTCGTGCGACCCGTCGCCGGCGTTCACAATGCTGGAGACGGCCGTGCGGGCCACGAGCCGCGGCGCGCCGCTCATCGCGTGGCGGATCACGACGATGTCTACTTTCATCGCCTCGATGTTGCGGATGGTGTCCTGGAGCGTCTCCCCCTTGCTCAAACTGCTGGAGCCGGCCTGAATGCTCAGGATGTCGGCACTCAAACGCTTAGCGGCCAGCTCAAACGAGGTGCGGGTCCGCGTCGAGGGCTCGAGGAAGAAAAGGACGACGGTGCGCCCACGCAGGGCGGGGACTTTCTTGATGGGGCGGAGACTCACTTCCTTGAACGCCCGGGCCTGTTCGAGCAGCAGCAGCAGTTCCTCCGACGAGAGCTCCTCCAGTCCCAGCAAATCTTTGCGGGTCCACTCACGCGTCATGGGGTTTCACCTCCTCTGCCACGCCGAGGATCACTTCGTCCGTGCCGTCGGTCTCCGCGAGCCGCACGAGGACGACCTCCTCGGGCGCGGTGGGCACATTTTTCCCCACGTAGTCGGGGCGGATCGGGAGTTCCCGGTGGCCGCGATCCACGAGCACCGCCAGCTGGATCACGCCCGGCCGCCCGTAATCAATCAGGGCGTCGAGGGCGGCGCGGACCGTGCGGCCGGTGTAGAGGACGTCATCCACGAGGACGATCCGTTGGTCGGTCAGCTCAAAGGGGATCTCGGTTTGATGGACGATCGGATTCGGGCCGATCGCGGTCAGGTCGTCCCGATAGAGGGTGATGTCGAGCGCGCCGACGGGGACCTCGACGCCATCGATCTTGGCGATCGCCTGGGCCAGACGCTCGGCCAGCACCGCCCCGCGGGTGCGGATGCCGACGAGGGCCAGCTGCTCCGTCCCTCGGTGGTGCTCGACGATCTCATGGGCGATGCGCGTGATCGCCCGGCGAATCGCGTCGGCATCGAGGATCTGGGGCTTAGACATAAAAAATCCCGCCCCCCCGCGCGACGCGGCGGAGAGTCGGGCTCCTCTGAGAGATCGTGTGGGACACGGCGGACTCCCTTTCCGGCCTCACAGGGCCAGATTTAAAGGTCTAGCGGGAGTATACCACGGGGCGGGGATTTGTCAAGGGCCTCAGGAGGCGGCGCGGCGCGCCACAATCCGCACGTAATTCGTCCATCGGCGAGAGGGGACAAGCACCGCGCGCCATCCGATGGTCCAAAATCGGCGGACCTGTTCGACCTCGAAGCCGGCCCCGCGCAACAGGGTCATCCAGTCGGAAAGCGGTTGGTAATGGTGCGTGGCGTCCCGGTCCAACCACGGAGCCCCGGTGGGAAATTCCAGCAGGAGGTAGCCCGACGGACGCAGCGTGCGAGCGCAGTGGGCCAGGGCCGACGCTGGGTCGTGCAGATGTTCGAGGAGGTCAAACGCGGTGATCAGATCCACGGGGGCCGGCCATGGGATCGCCCGCTCAACGTCGGCGCACCGGACTCGGTCAGCGGCCCGCACGACCCGTCGGGCGCGCATGATGGCGTAGTCAGAGATGTCGACGCCGTAGGCCTCGTACTCCTCTTCCACCCACTTCAGGAAATAGCCGAAGGCGCACCCGAGATCCACCAGTCGGCTGCCAGGGGGGACGAGCTGCCGCACCAGCCGCAGGCGGCCACGCCACCAAAGGCGCGGGGCCAGGCGGTCATAGCCGAGGAGGTAGTTGGAGGCCCGGCCATGAAAGTAAGTTCGATCAAACACTGCGGGGCCGGTCACGCGCCGGCCTCGCCTGCGCTCAGCGCCCTTCCCAACTCTTTGATCAGGATGAGCGCCATGACGAGGACCGCGGGCATGACATACCGGTTGAATCCTGTGTTGAAATAGGTGGCGGCCCCCCAGACAGGGATCGCCCCCATGGCAAACGCGCTGAGCCCCACAAGCACGAAGAGCAGGTAGAGGCATGGAACCTCATGACGCGCCACTAGGCGCGGGCGCAGAATCAGACAACATCCCAAGAACCCGACGGTGAGGACCCCCCAATCGCCCGGCGCGAGAATGCCGCGGGTCGTCCCGTGAATCATGGCCCAGGCCGTGTCCCAAGTCCAGAGCGGTCTCGGCACGGAGAACGCTTCGGCATGCAGGATCCAGGCCGCGTAGGCCCCCCAGGCGACCCAGGCCGCGGCCGGCCACATGAGGAGATACCCCACTCGGCGGACGGCGGCCCGATGACGCATGCCCCAGAGGCCCACGATGACGCCCAGATAGCCGACGTGGATAATCCCTTCGTGCCGCACGAGCACGGCCCCGGAGAGCAGGATCGCGAGCGCCACCCAATCGTTGGGCCGATCCTCTCGCAAAGCCCTCGGCAAGATCACCACGGCGCGGATGATGAACGCGCAGAGGGCGAGATTCGCGTACGCGATCAACGTATGCTCGAGGATCCGCGGGGCCAGGAACAGCAGGAGCGGCAGGAGGGCGCGCAGCGTTGCGGACCGGACGATCTTGTGCAACTCATCATAGCAGGTCGCGTAGATGGCAAGGCCGAACAGTGGAAATAGGAGATTGACGGCGGCTTCCCCACCCAGGGCGACTTGGGCCATGGCGATCGGTAAGAGCGGAGGGCACGATGGTCCGGATCCCCACCGCCCGTACCCCCGCAGGGCGTGCTGGGCGACGATGGCCTTGGCCTTAGGCCCCCAGATCGCGATCCCGTCAAACCCGCTGATGGGCATCGTCACGGCCTTGACGAACAGGAGGCCAAAGAACGCACAGACGAGAGCCCCGCCGAGGCAGAACCGCCAGTCGGCCGGGGCCTGCCTGCCAAGGCGTTCACGACGGCGCGCCAGCTGGCGAAGGCCGAGCCACGCCAGTCCACTCATCCAGAGGAGTTGGGTCCATTCCGTCATCGGGATTCTCACAAGATCCGCGACCAAGAACACGACGGTCGCCTGGACAGTGGCCACCAAGAATGCGGTGGTCGCGAGGCCCGTCAAGGAACGCGGCTCGAAATACCGGAGGGTGAGGAGGAGGCCAGACGCCATCAGGAGCGCGAGTTTGAAGACTCCGAGCGCCAGTGGCCACGGGCGCGGCTCGACCTCCGAAAAATCCCGCAGGGGCGTCTGGGGGGTGCCCATTCGGGGACGGACCTGCACGAGGGATCGTTCCCAATCCTGGCGGGGGTGGTCAACAAAACGAGAGCCGGTATACTCCTGAGCGCTGACGTGATAGATGGGGCCCAACGGATCCGGGGGTGGCGACTCGCCCACATGGATGATGCGTCTGGGGAAAAGCAGGTACCCATCAAGCCCGGCATGGCTCATGTACCACGCCACCGATCGAGGGGCCGAGAGACTCGGGGGTGATGGGATAACCAACAGGGTGTCGGGAGGCGTCACCCGCCGCACGAACTGCGTCCACCGAAACCACTCCCCCCACTGGTGCTCGCGCTGGGCATTTCTCGAATACGCCATCTCCGAAAAAAACCCGCGGAGGGGGCGGCTGTCCCGGAGCTGGAAGCCCCCCGCCGCCACCATCATCAAGAGCAGGCCGGCCGCCACCCCCCGCCGACCGATGACGGTCACGCGGTCTCCGTCGCCGGCTGGCCGCGAAACACCAGCACGAACTCGCCGCGGGGGGGATGCGCCGAGAAATGGGCCGCGTGGTCGCGCACGGTGCCTCGGCGGATTTCCTCAAACTGCTTGGTCAGCTCGCGAGCCACACTCATGGGGACATCCCCCAACACCTCATGGATCGCGGCGAGGCTTTTCAAGAGCCGATGTGGGGTTTCATAACAGACGATGGTGCGCTCTTCCGGCTTGAGGAGTTCGAGCCGTCGTCGGAGTTTGCCGGGCTTGACGGGCAAATACCCCTCGAAAAGGAACCGATCCATCGGCAACCCCGACACCACGAGCGCCGTGATCGCCGCGCAGGCCCCCGGGATCGCGATGACCGGAATGCCGGCGGCGATCACCTGTGGGATCAAGTGGCCACCGGGGTCGGCAATGCCTGGTGTCCCCGCGTCGGAAACCAGGGCGATCGATTCTCCCTGTTGCAACCGTCGAATCAGCTCGGGCGTCTTCCGCCGTTCGATGGCGTCGTAGAAGCTGGTCAAGGGGGTCGCGACGCCGTGATGGTCCAGCAGCCCCCGGGTATGCCGCGTATCCTCCGCCGCAATCAGACTGACCTGCCGCAACACTTCGAGGGCGCGGCTCGTCACATCTCCGAGGTGGCCGATCGGCGTGGCGACGACGTAGAGGGTGCCAACCATTTTCGCATCGTAACAAATGGCGGGCACGCGTGTCAACGCGCCCAGCGGCGATCCTCTTGTCGCGTGGGCGGTTCTCTTGCTATCATCGTGCCGATGACCTCCACGGGGATCGGCTGCTGCGTGTGGCTCACGGGACTCCCCGGATCCGGCAAATCCACGACGGCCGAAGCGCTGGCCGTGCTCCTGCAGGAACGGGGATGCCCGGTGACCCTCCTGGATGGGGACGCCCTGCGGCAGAGTGTGTCCCGGGGGCTGGGGTTCGACCAGACCGACCGGCACACCCACAATTGCCGGGTCGCCATGATGGCAGCGGCGCTGGTCCGCCAAGGTCAGATCGTGCTCTGCGCGCTGGTCAGCCCCTATCGGGCCACGCGGGCGGCCTGCCGGGCGATCATCGGGTCGAGCCGGTTCCTCGAGGTGTTCGTGGATACGCCGCTCGAGGTCTGCGTCCAACGCGACCCGAAAGGCTTGTACCAATGGGCCCACCGAGGAGAGATCCCGCGCTTTACGGGCGTCAGCGATCCGTACGAGCCGCCGGAGCATCCCGAGATCGTCGTGGACACGGTTCAGACCAGCGCGCAGGCCAACGCCCAGCGGATCTGCGAGATGCTGGCCGCGCGAGGGGTGCTTGTATGGCCCTGATGCTGCCCCGGTCCATCTTCTTCCACATCGAGAAGACCGGGGGCACGTGGGTCACCCAAGCCATCCAGCGCGCCGGGATCCCGGCGCGCGCACTCAGCCCTTTCGGCGACAACGAGACAGCGAACGAGCACTGTCTTCCGGAGCATGTGGCTATCCGAGGGAAATTTACGTTTGCATTCGTTCGGAACCCCATTGAGTGGTACGCCTCGATGTGGGGCTACCGCATGATGCGTGGGTGGGACAATACGCATCCGCTCAGCGCCTGCCGCTCGGACGACTTCCATCAATTCCTCCGGAGTGTTCTCGACCGGTTTCCCGGCTATGTCTCGCAGCTCTACGAACGCTCCATCGGCCCGCCGCCCGGACGGTTGAATTTTGTGGGCCGCCAAGAGACCTTGTCCGAGGATTTGATCCGGGCCCTGACGCTGGCAGGTGAGCAGTTCGATCCGCGGAAGATTCGCGCCACCCCACCGACCAATGTGGGGATGGGCCATCCGGGGCTCTACACGTCCGCCCTCCGACGGGCGGTGGAACAGGCGGAGTGGCAGGCGATGGTCCGATTTGGCTATGCGGTTACTGCGCGAGGACCAGCGCGCCAGTGCGGCGCATCCGTTCCAGCGCCCACCCGATCGCCCAGACGCCGAGGGGCAACCAGACCGCGGTCATCAGCGCCAAGGCGGTGAGGGCGGGACGCATCTCTCCCCAACCACCGCCAGTAAGCAACACCCGCAGCGCCGCGAGCGAATGGGTGAAGGGAAAGCTGTACGCCACGGCCTGCACCCAGGCGGGAAATAGGGCGACTGGGACGAAGACGCCGCCAAAAACCACGAAGAGCCGGGTCAGGAGCGCGCGGACTGGGTCATTCCGACGGAAGGCCAACGCGAGCGCCGCCGAACACAACCCGAGTCCGCCCATCGTGAGCCCGGTCAAGAGCATGACGACCATCACCCCGCCTGGGGCGCGCACCACCAGCGGCGCGTGACACAGGCGGGCCCCCAGCATCAACGTCAGCGCCACGGATCCCGCCGCGATGGCGAACACTCTCATCGCCGTCAGGCCGGCGATCCAGAGCCACGGCGTCGGGGTCATCCAGATCGCCGCCAGCGTCCCCTGGCGGCTGGCCTGCAAGAGTTGCTCGCCGAACGCGTTGTAGCCGAGCCAGATAAACTGCGTGAAGGCGATCCCGATCAGGGCGAAGGTGAAATAGTCCCCGCCGACGATCCCTCGGTTGTCATGGACCAGGCGCGCGAGATAATAGCCGATGGTGACGTTGAAAAAGGGCTCCACCCACCGCAGTACCATGAAGAAACTCACGGGCTCTCGAATATCCCGGCGTGCCAGCGCCAGCGCGACACGGCTGAGGGCGCTTAGGAGGCGGCCCATGCGGCCTCCTGGGTGAGTCGAGCCAGTGCCTCGACGATCCCCGCCCCTTCGAACACTCGCTCGCACCGCCCGGCACGCAGCACCAGGACGCGGGGACAGGTGGTGATCACGTCTTCCGGCACATTGCTGGCGATGATCGCGGTCTTGCCCTGCCGTCGGATCAACTCCTCGACGATCCAGGTGCGGACGGCAACGGTCGTCCAGGGGTCGAGCCCGCGCGTCGGTTCATCCAGGAGGAGGACGGGGGGATCGTGTATGAGCGCCCGCGCGATCGCCAGGCGCTGGCGATACCCGGCCGAATACGTCTCCACCCACTGATCCAGGACGGGCGCCAAGACCAACTGCTCGGCCAACTGCTCGACGCGCCGGCGAGCGAGGTGGTGCGGGAGCTGGTGCAGCCCCGCATAAAAGAGGAGGTTCTCCCGCCCCGTCAGCCGGCCGTACAGACCGGCCAGTTCGCTCGCCACGAACCCCAGATGATTCACCACGGCGCGAGGGCGTGTCAACGGGTGTCCCTCGATGGTGGCCGATCCACTCGTGGGGGTGACGAGGGTAGCCAAGAGGCGCAGCAGCGTGCTCTTGCCGGACCCGTTCGGCCCGATGACGCCGCAGGCCGTCCCCGGGGGGACGTGGAGACTGATATCGCGGAGCGCCTCGAGGAACGTGCGGTGCCACCACGGACCGATCCGGTAGCGGCGGCCCAGGTGTTCCATGGTCACGCCGCCGCGGGGAGGGGTCATCGCCGCATCGTAGCAAACCCGAGCGCTTGGTGTCAACGCCGTGTGGTATGATTTTCCCACGATGCCGTCGTGGGCGATGCTCATCGGAGGCTTGATCGTCGGGCCGTGGGGAGTCTACCGCCTCCTCATGAAACGATGGCGCTGGCTCACGGGGGAGCGGGCCTTCACTCTGTTCATCCTGCTCCTCGGTGCCGGGGCCCTCGTGGTGGCCGCGCACGATCCGGCGTTGCGCCCGCAGGTGGTGGGGCTCCACGCCACGCCCTCCTGGGTCGCCGCCTACGCGCTCAGTGTCCTCATCGGAGGGATCGGCTGCTACGGGCTCGGGCGCGGAGGGCTCGGCGCCCCCGTCTCGCGGGCCACCACGCTGCCGGGCCGGCGTGTCATGCAATGGATGGGTGTGGCCGTCGTGATGGGGCTCGTCGAAGAATATTATTTTCGCGGGGTGTGGGGGACGCTCGGGGGTGCCCTGCTCGCGAATCTCCTGTATGTCCTACTGCTCTCTCCTCGGCGGCTCCACGCGTGGGAATTGCTCAACGCGCTCACGTTGTTCGGCTTCGGCCTCTCCCTGAGTTGGGCGTACGTGGTGACTCATTCCTTGGCCATCCCCGCTGGTCTCCACACCGCGGCCTATTTCGTCTATCACCGCTGGCCAAGAATCCTGGCGGGGCGATCCCCAAGAACGTGGGGCTACTGGATGGGCGGGGAAGATCCGGCGCTTGGGATCGGCCCTGTGGCAGTCTACTGGGTGGCGGCATGGCTCAGCGTCCGGGTGGTCGCCGGGTGGTCATGAGGCGGCTGGCGTGGCCTCGGTACCCTGGCCTCTTTCTGCAGATGGCGGCCGGATGGCTCCTGGCCCCGCTCCTGATCCGCCTGCTCCCGCTGCCCGCGCTTCTGCGGGTCTGCTCCCCCACCCCCGTCGCGGCGCGCGACGAGGACCGCCTGATCCGGGTCCGGCGCTACTGCGAGGTCATGACCCACTATCTCCCGCTCGGCACCCGCCAGGCCTGCCTGCGCCAATGCCTCGTCCTTTTCTATCATTTGAACCGATGGGGGGAACCGGTCACGATTCGATTTGGGATGCGCCAGACGGAGGCGCGGGCGTGGATTGGCCATTGCTGGTTGACGACCGCCGACGGCGCGTTGTGGCAAGCCGACCCCCGCGCCGAGGATTTTACCGAAGTGGCGACATTCGGCCTCGGATCCCATCCGGGCATCCGTCTTGACCCGTCCCGCTTGGAGTCAGTACAATAGCCCACACGCCCGGGAATCAACAACCAGAGGAGAGTGCTCGATGGCACGGATGGCAGCAGTCCTACGACGGTACCCCCGTCGCATGAACCATGTCGTGTGGAAAGTCATTGATGGGAAAGGGATCTTGTTGAACTTGGAGACGGGGGCCTACTTCGAGGTGGGACCGGTGGGCCTGGAGATGTGGCAGCGTTGTGATGGGCGCACCCTCGCCGAGCACATCACCCCGCAGGTCGCGCGCCAGTTCCGCGCTGAGCCGGAACGTGTTGCGCGGGACCTCCAGCAGTTCCTGGGCGAACTCCGGCGACGGAAGCTCATCGAGCTCTGCGCGACACCGGCACGGGCCGCCCGGAACTAAGTAAACGCGGTGATCTGCCGAAGATTCCCAAGGGGCTTCAACGTCGGCCGCTGATACCGCGACCGTGCCGCCTTGGCACTCGCGCGTGACGCTGTGGCTTTTCGTCTCATGACGGCAGGATACCGCACCGATGGTTGCTTGTCAATTCAACAGGAGAGGAACCGTTGGTAGACGGCCACGTGACGTTGCGCCGTCGACGCCCACCGAAATCGCGTCGCCCGCCTGATCCCCGCGCGACGCAGGTGTTCACTCAGCCTCGGATCCGTCAAGAGGCGTTGCAGCGCTCGGGCGAGCGCCTGACTCGAGCGGGGACGGACCAAGATCCCCGCCTTCCCCACCACCTCTTCAAGCCCGGATCCCCGGAAGGCCACGACGGGGGCCCCGCAGGCCATCGCCTCGACGGCCGGCAATCCAAATCCTTCGTACTGCGACGGCAGCACCACGGCGGCGGCGGCGGCATAGAGATGGCGAAGCTGGTGATCGCTGACCACCCCCAGGTACCGGATCTGCGGGTCGCGGGTCATCCATCCGAGGGCCTTCCGGCCAGCCCACCAGCGCTTCCCCACCACGACCAGCGCATAGCGCCCCGGCAGGCGGCGCAGGAGCTGCATCGCCTCCGCCAAGCGGTCGTGCCCTTTGCGAGGAACCAGCGTCCCCACGGTCAACAGGTAGGGGTCGGTCAGATGCCACTGCCGACGCACCAGCGACGCGGCCTTGGGCTCCGGATAAAAAACGGCCGCGCAACCCAACGGCGCGACGGTGATGCGCCCGGTCGAGAGCCCGTAGTGCGCCATGAGCGCCTGCTTCACGTGGTGCGAGGGGACAATCAGATGGTTGGCCACGCGCACGCTCAGATTCAACCAGTGGGCGGCCGCCCGACGTTCGCGCGGCGGCAGCGTGCTCGCGGGCATGCGGAGCGGGATCAGATCGTAGATCGTCGCCACGACGGGGCACGGGGCTTGCAGCGGGACGATGGGGCTCAACGCATGAAGGACATCGATCCGATCCTGCGCCAGGTGGCGGGGGAAGTCTCTCTGCACCCAGCGGAGCCACGAGCCCTCGCGGTCCGGCACCATGCGCAGATGCGTCCGCTCATTCATCACCACCTGCCGCAGCCATGGGCGCTGTCGGGCCTGCAGGTAAATCACCTGGTGATCGGCCGGCCGGCGCCGTCGGAGGGCCGACAAAAGCTCCGTGAAGTATCGCGGGATCCCGCCGGGACCGGACAGGGTATACCCCAGCCATGAGAAACCCACTCGCATGAGCAACATCGTAGGGGGCGCCGCGGCCCCTGTCAACGCCAGCGCCTGGCCCAGTTGGTGGCGTGGTTGGCTGGGGGCCCGCCGCGGCGTCGCGATTCGTGCCTGGCGGCCCTCGGATCTTGAGCCCGTGGTCCGGCTATGGAACACCTCGTTCCCTCGCCACCACATGACCGCGGCCCGCTTTGATCAACAGGTCTGCCGGAGCCCCTGGTTTGCGCCGTCGGGCTGCCTGGTGGCGACTGCAGGACCTGCGATGGTCGGCTTCCTGCTGATCAGCGAACGCCGAGCCGTTGACGGCCTCTCTGAGACGTCGGGAGATGGGTTCATCGAGTGTCTCGCCATCGATCCATCGTGTGCCGCGAACGTCAGTGCCGCGCTGGTGGGACAAGCCCTCACGTACTGCCGCCAGCGTCATCTCTCGGTAGTGCGGGTTGATGCCCTTCGGGGGCCCTGCGATCCTCAGGGGAACGCCGTGTTACCCAGGGAGGTCGCCTGCTTACGACGGGCCGGATTCCACTTGGGACAAACTGGTCAAGAGCTGGCGATGGACCGTGCGCAATGGGATCCGTCGATCGCGACCCGGCGGCTGAGCCGGCTGCGCGACCGCGGGATCGAGATCCGTGTGGCGACGCCCGGGGATCACGACCGCGTCGGGGCAGCGCTGGAACGCTGGCACGGGCCGCAGGATCGCCAATGCGTGAGATTCCGACGGGGAGAGTCGCTGGAGACGTTCGTCATGGCCTGCCTCGGGGAGGTGGTGGTGGGGTACTGCCGGTGGGCGCTGGTCGACGGCATGACCCCGTACGATCGCTACGGGTCGCTGTGGGTCGCGACGACCTCCCCGGGAACCGGTCATGTCTACAATCTTTATGTGGACTCGGCCCATCGCTCGCTAGGGATCGGGGCCGCGCTGGTCGCCTCCGCGTTTGATCTGCTGAGCGAGCGTGGGGGCCGGGGCCTGCAGGGATGGACGGCCCTTCCGGCGTCCCAAACCAGGTATCAACGCTGGGGATTTCGGCCGGTCGGCGGGGTGGTGTTTCTCAGCCGAAGACTTCGCTAGCGGCGGCTATCAGGATCCGAACGTGACCTGGCGCAGATTTCCAAGGGGCTTCAGCCTGGGGCGCTGGTAGCGGGCGCGGGGGTTCCTGCTCGATGCCGGGGCCTTCGCGGCTGGGCGTTTCATGGTCATGAGTGTACCTAGGCCCACGGCAGGTTGTCAAGATGTCCGGCCCCTGGTTGCCAGGGCGTATCGCTCTCTGAGCCGCTGGGCCATGGGCCACGTGGCCGGATGCGATCGGACCCGGCCCGCCATCATCCGGAACGAACTGTTCCCGCCGTGGACGCGATACCAGAGCACGTCGTGATCCAGCACCGCGATGGGACGCCCGGCGGCCAGGCGCGTGAGATATTCTCGGTCTTCTGCGCACGGCACGAACGACTCGTCCAGCGGGCCGATCTGCTCCCCGAGGTCTCGGCGCCACAGCGCGGCCCCCAGAGGCGCGGGCGGACAGCCACGCCCGAGGAAGAACTCAGGGAGCAGCCCGCCGATGGCCCCGGCCATCCGCCGCATCGTTCGCCATGACCGGTCGACGTGCCGGCGGATCGGATGGGCCCTCGGGACCGGGTCGCCATCCGCATCAATCACGCGCCCGATCCGTCCCATCACCACGGCGGCCTCGGGGTGACGCGCCAGGAAGCGGAGACGGGCGTCGAGGGCATCCGGCGGCATCAGATCATCGCTGTCCACGATCGTCAGCCATCGGCCGCGCGCCCGACCCAAGGCCCGATTCACCGCAGCCGGCTTCCCGCAGCGCTGAGGCAGGCGAAGGCACTCGATCCGATCGTCCTGGAAAGCGCGGGCCGCAGCCCACGATCCATCCGTGCTCCCGTCATCCACGAGCACCAATTGCCACGCGGCATGGCTCTGCCGCAGGATGCTGCGCACCGTCTCGGGTAACAATCTCGCCCGATTATGAAAGGGGACGATGAGAGTGACGAGCGGCCCCTGACGCATGGGAGGGGGCGTGGCAGCGCGGAACATGCGGGCACGCAGGATGCGGCGGGCGGTCGCCGAGGGAGCCCCGTGGGCCAGCAAGGGTCTGCCGAGTTGCGACGACCACTTCTTGAGAAATTGGCGGCGAGCCGTCCGGAACCAGGTCCGATGCCGTGCTGGGGGGCTCGACCCTCCCTGGCGATGATAAACAAAGACCGACTGGACCCGCAACAACCGATACCCGTGCTGTCGTACCCGCAGCGAATAGTCCAGATCCTCCCAGCCGAAAAAGAACCGGTGGTCGAACTCTCCGATCTGCCTCATCACCGTATGCGGCATCAGAAGGCAGTATCCGGGCAACCAGGGTCGTTCCTCCACGCGGCGTCGGAAACGTCGCTGGAGGAGGCGATCCGTCAGCAACGTCATGGTGAGTGCTGTTGAAGATCCTGCCCGTGGCCATCCGTATTGGTAGCCGTCTCGAGGGGCCGCCGGGCCCACCGCTCCCACACCCGGACGGCGGGCCGCCGCCAGGAGGCGCTCCGCCCAGCCGGGCGGCACCAGCGTGTCGCTGTTGAGGAAACAGAGGTACTGGCCGCGGGCGTCACGAGCCCCCTGGTTCGCGGCGCGGGCGTAGCCAAGATTGCGTGGGTTGCGCCTGAGTCGAATCCGGCGGAACGTGCGCAAACATCGCTGGATAGGCGCAGCGCGGCTGTTGTTGACGACGAGGAGTTCGTAGGGCACGGTCGTATGCGCGCTCACGCTGGCGAGACAGGCCCGCGTGAGCGCAGGGGTGTTGACCGTAACGACAATGACGGAGAGACGGGGCGGCTTCATCTTGTGGTGCGCCTTGGCCCCATGATACCATTAGCCACAGCCGATGCGCCGCCCTGTCGTCTCTGTGATCATGGCCGCCCACAACGTGGCGCCGTACCTTGAGGCCGCCATCCGTTCCGTCCTGGCCCAGCGGGGGGTGGCCTTCGAGCTCCTCGTCGGGGATGACGGCTCCACCGATGGGACCTGGGCCGTTCTCCAACGGTATCGGGCTGAGTCCCGGGTACGGGCCTGGCGCTGGCGGCATCGGGGGGCGGGGGCAACGAGAAACCGGCTGATCGCCCGGGCGCGGGGACGATACCTGGCGATCTGTGATGCGGATGATCTGGTGCTCCCGGGACATCTCCGTCGTCTCAGCCACGCGCTGGATCAGGCTCCCTCAATCGGCGTGGTCTATGGCAATATCCGCCGCGTGCGGGGGGCGGGCGGTCTGGCTCAGCTCCTACCGCGATCGCGGCTGATGCGTCGAAGGGTCTCGCGCACCTGGCATGCGTTCGGATGGACGTTGGGCCATCAAGGCACGATGATCCGCAAGCTCCTTTTGCAACGGAGCGGCGGGTATCGGGCCGATCTGCCGTTTATGGAAGACACGGATCTGTTTGTCCGATTATCGGAACGCACGCAGTTTCTCGCGGTCCGCGGATGCTCCTACCTCTACCGACGGCGGCCCGGCACGCTCTCCACACGATACCGCCAGGCCCGACGGTCCGTCGCGCTGGATATTTTACGCACCTCGATCCGCCGCCGCTACGGCTACCGGGTGCCCTGGTGAGTCCTCGGCCGCTCATCTCCGTGATCATGCCGGCGTATCAGGTAGCTCGGTACGTGGCGCAGGCCATCGAATCGGTGTTGGTTCAGCAAGGCGTTCCTTTCGAGCTGTTGCTTGGGGATGACGGCTCCACCGATGGGACCTGGGCCGTCGTCTCGCAGTACCAGGGCGATCCCCGGGTGCGGGCGTGGCGATTCCGACCGCACCGAGGCCCCGGGGCAGTGCGAAACCGATTGATCGCGCGCGCACGGGGGCGGTACCTCTCCATGTGTGATGCCGACGATCTGATGCTGCCAGGCAACCTCGCGATTCTCTCCCAGGTCCTCGAGCGAGACCGCGGCGCAGGAGTGGCCTGTGCCCGCCGGGTGATGATCGACACGCGAGGGCGACGATTGGGAACCCCCGTGGCCTTTGCGGCCCCTGGTGCTCAATGGGATCTAGTCAAAGGGATCATGGGATATCGAGGAGGCACGTTGCTGCGCCGCACACTCGTCGCGCAGGTCGGTGGTTATCGAGAAGATCTCCCGGTCGCCGAAGATTACGATCTCCTGCTCAAGCTGGCCGAGCGCACACGCTTCATCGCCCTTCAGGAGCACACCCTCTACGGCTGGCGAAGACATCCGGGGTCTCTGACCATCTCCACGTCGCGCGCCCTCGATCACGCTTGTGTGACCGCGGCACGTCGCACCGCCATTCGCCGCCGCTATGGCCACCAGGTGCCGTGGTGACGCACCCCTTCCTGGAGGCGCTGGATGCCACCCGGCGAGACGCCTGGGACCGACAGGAGCGGGCGGTGCTGCGCCATATTCAACAGATCCGGACCCGCGCCCAGCATCGGTCGTCGCTGGGGGAGTGGATCCGGATCTCGAGCATTCCTGAGGCCCTCGGGTGCTTCCTATTCGCCCTGGTGCGCGCCGCGCGCCCGGCCGTGTGCTTGGAGCTGGGGACGGGGGCCGGAATTTCCACGATGTATCTCGCGGCGGCGCTGGGGGTGAATCGCCGCGGCGCGCTCTGGGCGCTCGATGGCAATGCGGCCTTCCTGGCCCTGGCCCACCGGCACGTTGCCACGCTGCCGGTCGAACCCCGCTGTCGGTTCATCCAAGGGCGATTCGATCAGACACTGGTCCCCACGTTGCAACGGCTCCGAACCATTGACGTCGCCTTCATTGATGGGGATCACACCGAGCTGGCGACGCGCAGGCAATTCCCCCAGCTCCGGCGCGCGCTACGTCGCGGGGGGATCCTGGTCTATGACGATATTCGGTGGTCTCCAGGCATGCGGCGGGCTTGGCGTGCGATTCAACAACAGTCGCCCGCGGGTTCCACGCTGGACTGCGGTCGATTTGGTGTGGTGTTTGCGGATGCCCGCGCCGCGTAGCGGTCGGCCGATGCTCTCCGTCCTCATGGCCGCCTACAACGCCGCCCGCTATCTGGACGAGGCCATCCGGAGTGTCCTGGCCCAGCGGGGGGTGGCCTTCGAGCTCCTCGTCGGGGATGACGGCTCCACCGATGGGACCTGGGCCGTCGTCTCGCAGTACCAGGGCGATCCCCGGGTGCGGGCGTGGCGGTGGGCCCATCGGGGGGCAGAAGTGACGCGGAATGCGCTATTGGCCCAGGCCCGTGGGCGGTACGTGGCAACGTTCGACGCCGACGATCTGATGCTGCCGGGGCATCTGCGGGGCGCCGCCCGTCTCCTCGATCATCACCGGCAGGTAGGCGTGGTCTACCAAGACTACTGGCGGTGCCGGGGGAGGACGAACGGCCGATGGACCCGGTGGGCGGTTCCAGGCCCCGGGGAGACATGGGATCTTCTCTGGGGCCAAGGACACCCCGGAACGGTGATGCGACGGTCGCTGGTGACCCGTTTGGGGGGATATCGCACCGACCTGCCCTTTATGGCCGATTACGACCTGATGCTCCGTCTCGCGGAAGTGACGACGTTCGCTCGGCGGCCTGGCCGGCTCACCTTTCTCAAACGCCAGCGCCCAGCGTCCCTCTCCGACCAACCCTTTCTTCGCTGGTGGAAGATCGCGTGGCACATCCGCCGCGCCGCAATCCGCCGCCGGTATCATCACGCCTCACCACCATGGCAACACTGAGGCGGCCCCGAATGAGACGACGCTGGCCGAAAGTCAGCGTGCTGGTGACGGCTAAAGATCCGGCCGCATTGTTCGCGAAGGTCCGTCAGCTCAAACAGCAAGACTACCCCAGCTTTGAGGTGGTCGCCACGCTGGGCGGGACCATCACCAACGGGTACAATCAGGCCATCCGACGGGCGAAGGGGACCGTGGTGGTCTTCACGGAAACCGACGTGGTGCCATTCAACCGATCCTGGCTCCGTGAGCTGGTCTCCCAGGTCCGCCCGGGGGAGGTCGTCAAAGGACTCGAAAGCCGTCCCCTGCCCTTCAATCTTTCCAACACGGCCTGCCTTGCAACGATCGCCAAGCGATTCCCGCTCGACCCCCTATACTCCTTTGCCTCGGATACGGAGTGGTGCCAACGGCTACAGCGGCGGGGGATTCGCATCCGTTATCTCAACGCCGCCGGGGTCCTCCACCGGCGACCCCCGTGCAGTCCCAAAGCCCTTCGGCGGGCCTATCAATACGGCCGGATGTGGGCTCGTATCCGACGGAAATACGCCCCGGCCACGGTGGCCTCGTTGATCCACCTGGCCCGCTACGAAATCAGATACTGGCGCACCGTCCTGCGCGGTATCGCGGCCGAGCCGCGGGCGACCTCGCAACGGACACGGCGGCGCGGCCAGCGGCGGTGACCCGCCAACGCTCGAAGGCCTCGAGGATGGGTGGGGCGCCGTCGACGGAGATGTCCGCGGGGAATCCCCATTTCGCGATGAGTTGACGATTGGCCTGTCGGAACAATCGTTGCCGATGGCCAGCCGGGACCGACCCGCCCCACTGATGATAGACGAAGAGTGATGAGAGCCGCAGCAACCGATAGCCCGCCAAGCGAAGCCGCAGCGAGTAGTCCACATCATCTGACCCAAAAAAGAATCGCTCGTCAAAAACCCCCACCCGGCGCAGGACGGCCCGCGGGATCATGAGACAAAATCCCGGCAGCCAGGGAACGTGCTCCAGGCGCGCACGATGCTGTCGAGCGATCCAGCGATCCACCAATCCAGTTGTCGCGTCGTTCAGGGGGAGCTCCCGGGGAGGCCATGGATACGGGTATCCCCAACGGACCGTCACCGGCCCGACCGCGCCGACCCCAGGACGTCGAGCCACGGCCACGAGACGCTCCGTCCATCCCGACGGCACCAGCGTATCGCTGTTGAGGAAGCAGAGGTAGTCGCCGCGGGCCGCCCGGGCGCCTTGATTGGCGGCCGTCGCATACCCCAGGTTTTCGGCATTCTGGATAACCCGGGCCTGCGGGGCGACGTTCACGATGCGGCAGATAGTCTGCGGGCGGGCGTTGTTGACAACGATCAATTCGTACGGGCTGGCCGTGTGTCGGATGACGCTGGCCAGGCAGGCGCGGGTCATCGCCGGGGTATTGACCGTGACGACGATGATCGAGACGCGCGGGCGCCGCTTAGGCATGCAGCAGACGACGCAACCGATCGGGGACCTTGTCGATATCGCGCGCCCCATAGTCCAAATGGTAGGCCGGCGCGCGTCGCACGAGGGACTCGAAGAGTTTCAGATGCGCAACAGAGATTCGCCGCCAGGGGGGGTGCTGATACCAGAAGAAATGTTCGTCTTGCAGGAGCCGCGCCAGAGCCTGCGCGCCATCGAGGCGGGTAAGGCGCAGCGAACCGTGCGTGCGAAATCTCGGGAAGATGAGCAAGCGGGGCTCGCACCGGTCGGCCAGACGCCCCGGCCACACCTCCTCGAGGGAGAAAATCACTCGCTCCCACGGGGCGCGAGCCGCGAGTGCGTGCAACTCGGGGAATCGCATCGCGTCTGTCCGATTGATACGGATCCGTCGCGGGAACGCCAGGACCTCGAGGGCTCCTCGGCGTTGGGTCAGCAATGGCTGCTCGTCGCCCAGCGCGGCGAAGCCCGCGCGGACCGCGCTGAGCGTCAGCGTGCTCTTCCCGGCCCCGGGGTGCCCCGCCAGCAAGATGCCTCGACCGCCCTCAGCCACGCATCCCGCATGCAGAAAGAACATCCCGCGCCGCTTCAGCCACAGGCCGACGGGGTGCGTAAACCCGTAGTGGTACATGGGATCCGGCACAAACAAAGGATCTGGGATCACCTGGGCCCGGATGTGTCGTCGCTGGACATCGTGCGACACCAGAATGCCGAATCGCCCGTACCGCGTCCCGTCCACGCGCCGCGCCAGCCAGCGCGACCGGTGCCCGATTTCATGGATTTCGTGATCCGGGCCCCTGGGAACTGGATGTCCCATTCCGCTCTGGCCATCTGGGAGGGCCGTCAGGGTGAGCCGCAGTGCCCCGCGCGTCCTTGCCCGATGCGGCCGCTGAAACGCGCGCAGATCCTTGACGAACACCTCGAACAAGGTCGGATGATCCGCGACCACCTCAAGGCGGAGGCCGTAGATATTAAAGGACGCACGCATGGTCGATAGGGGCTTGTGGGGCGGCGAGAACTCTCGATGCGACATATCAGAGGGCATCGCGCTCATTGTATCACGCGGCATTCCGGCGCGGCGCCCCCCTCGAGCGTCTCACCGCTCCAGCGTCCGCACGAAATGTTCGCTGCCGCGCGCCAGCTCCACGTCCACGCTCGGGGCCTTCAGCGCCTTCCGAACTGCCCCGAGCGTCTGCAGGGGGCTTCTCAACCGGACGCCATTCACCGCGGTGATCACGTCGCCAACCTTCAGGCCGACGCGCTCGACTTCCTGCGTCGGATCCGCCTGGCTAATCTCCAACCCCCTGAACGCCCCGTGGGCGTCCACGCACAGGCGGATTTGTAATCGAATGGGGTGCGCGCTGTCCAGGGCTCGCATCTCCAGGTCCATCGTGCGCGGGACCTGCCCCGCCACCATCCCGAGGAGGAGGAGCCGTCCTGTGAACTGCTCAGCCGCGCCAGCCGATGGCCCCGGGGGCGCTGGCGGCGGCGCCACGGGAGGAGGCGGGGGCACGGGTCCCGCCATCCGTCCTAGAAAATAGGTCATGGCCCGGTGGTCCTGAGCTTTGAGGACCGTGACCGTCACCGGGACGGGGAGCGTGCGCAGCGCGTCGTTAAGGAGCGCCGTGGCCCGCTGAAATCCTTCGAGGGGGTGATCGTTGATAGCCAAGAGCAGATCCCCATCCTGCAACTCCAGCGCCGCGAGGATGCTGTCGAACGCCGTGCCGCGGATCCCGAATCCATTCAGGGCTCCTGGCACGCTCGCCGGGGTGCCTGGGGTCTGGCGACGGCCCGTGGGGGCGCGTGGGGGAGGGGTCATTTCGATCAAGACGGTGGTCTTGTCCGGCAACCGGGCGACGCGGAGGCCGTTGACCCCGGCCGCCTCCGCGGGCTTGTTGAACGCGAGCGTGACGTCCGTGCCATCGGCCTGGCGCAGCACCACGGCGCCCGCGGCGATCTGCGTCAGGGTCGCGCCGTGCGGCACGTGATCGCCGATCAAGTAAAAGTCAATGGTCCCGCGCGGGACATCCTGGAGGACGGCCAGTGGCTCTCCCTCTTCTGGCGCCACGATGCCGACCAGCTTGATGGGGGGTCCCGGCGCCACGTCCACGGGGGCAGGCGGGCGCACGAGGGCCTGTGATTGCTGGAACGCCGCCCTATCTCGCGCGATCCACGCACCCAGCGCCACGCTGACGAGAAGCCACCACCCCACCGTTCTGACACGCACAGCAAAACCGCCCCCTTACCCTACCAAGTATACCCAGTCACGAGGCAGAACGTGGAGGGGCCGGGCAGATGGAAGGGGGACAGCGTGGTTCGATAGGGAAAGTTGGCGACCCCGACGGGATTTGAACCCGTGTCGAGGGCTCGAAAGGCCCTTGTCCTAGACCAGGCTAGACGACGGGGTCACGACGCCGCCGGCGCGGACGGGGGCTCTTCCTCGTCCGGGATGACGTGGGCTACCGAGGCCACCGCATCTTTGGCCTCCAGGCGGATGATGCGGACACCCTGCGCGGCCCGCCCCGTCGCGCGGATATCCTTGACCGGGCACCGGACAATCTGGCCGCGCTGGGTGATAATCATGAGTTCGTCTTGATCGGTCACCGACTTGAGCGTGACCGCGGCGCCGTTCTTCGCGGTCACCTTGATGTTGATGATCCCCTGCCCGCCGCGCGACTGTACCCGGTAATCCTTCACCGGGGTCCGCTTGCCGAAGCCCCCCTCAGTCACGGTCAACACCGTGGCCTCTTTCTGCGCGACGGCCATCCCGATCACGAAATCTTTCTTCCCCAGGCCGATCCCACGCACCCCTTTAGCCGCACGGCCCATGTCCCGCACCTGGCTCTCGGGGAAACGGATCGCCTTCCCCTGCCGGGTGGCTAGGAGCAACTCCTGGTGGCCATCGGTCCGGACCACCTCGATCAGGGCGTCCTCTGGCTCCAACCCCATCCCGACAATGCCGCCGCGCCGCGGATGGCTGTACTCGCTCAAGCGCGTCTTCTTGACCAACCCGTTCTTCGTGACCATTGCGAGGACTTGGTCCTCGGCGAATTCGCGGACGGGGAGGCAGGCGGCCATCCGCTCGCCCTGCTGCAGCTCGAGCAGATTGATGATCGCTTTCCCCTTGGCCTGCCGTCCCACTTGCGGGACATCGTAGACCCGCAGCCAGTAGACCCGCCCCTTGTCGGTGAAGACCAGGATGAAGTCATGTGTCGAAGCGATGAAGAGGTCCTTGATGAAATCTTCTTCTTTCATCTCCGCCCCGGCCACCCCCTTGCCGCCGCGGTGCTGCTTGCGGTAGGCCGAGACCGGCAGCCGCTTGATGTAGCCGGCGTGGCTGATCGTGATGACGACATCCTCCTCGGCGATCAGGTCTTCGATCTCCAGCTCCTGCGCCTCGGCCAGCAGTTTCGTGCGCCGCTCGTCGCCGAACCGCTCCGCCAGCGCCTGCGTCTCTTCCTGGACAATCGCGAGCACTTTCTTCTCAGAGGCGAGGATCGCCTGGTAAATCTGAATTCTTTTCAGGAGCTCCAGGTACTCGGCCTCCAGCTTCTCCCGCTCCAGCCCGGTCAACCGCTTGAGCTGCATGTCCAGGATCGCCTGGGCCTGGACGGCGCTCAGGTCGTACTCCTTCATGAGGGCCGACTTCGCCTCCTCGTCGGACCGGGAGCGGCGGATCAGCTTGATGATCGCGTCCAGGTGCGCCAGGGCGATCTTCAGCCCCTCGAGGATGTGGGCTCGCTCCTGGGCTTTCTTGAGCTCGTACTTCGTCCGGCGGACAATGACGGTCTTCCGGTGCTCGACGAACACCTCGAGCAGCTGCTTGAGCGTGAGCACCCGCGGCCGGTTGTCCACCAGGGCCAGCATGATCACCCCGAACGTGGTCTCCATCTGGGTGTGCTTGTAGAGCTGATTGAGCACCACCTGGGGGTTGGCATCGCGCTTCAAGTCGATGACGATCCGCATGCCATCCTTGTCGGACTCGTCCCGCAAGTCGGAGACCCCCTCGAGCTTCTTCTCGGAGACGAGATCCGCGATCGATTCCAACAGCGTCGCCTTGTTCACCTGGTACGGGATCTCGGTGATGAGGATCGCCTGTTTCCCGGACTTCTGCTCCTCGATCGAGGCGATCGCCCGCACCTTCAGGGACCCCCGCCCCGTCTGGTAGGCCTCCAGGATCCCGGCGCGGCCACAGATCGCCCCGCCCGTCGGGAAATCCGGCCCCTTGATCAGCTTGGCCAGCTCCTTGACGCTGATCTCCGGCTGCTCGATCACCGCGGCGACCCCCGCGGCCACCTCTTTTAAGTTGTGCGGCGGCATGTTGGTGGCCATGCCGACGGCGATCCCGCTCGACCCGTTGACGAGCAGATTCGGCATGGCCGCCGGCAGGAGTCGCGGCTCCTGCAGCGACTCGTCGAAGTTCGGCGCGAAATCCACTGTCTCCTTCTCCAGGTCGGCCAGCATCGCGTCGGCCACGGCCGCCAGCCGCGCCTCGGTGTACCGCATCGAGGCTGCCGAATCACCGTCCACGCTGCCAAAATTCCCTTGCCCGTCGACGAGCGGGTAGCGCATCGAGAAATCCTGCACCATCCGCACGAGGGCGTCGTAGACCGCCATGTCCCCATGCGGGTGATATTTACCGAGGCAGTCTCCGACGATACGGGCGGACTTCTTGTAGGGCCGCGTGTGCTCGAGCCCCAGCTCCTGCATCGCGAACAGGATGCGCCGATGGACCGGTTTCAACCCGTCACGGGCGTCCGGCAGGGCGCGCCCGGCAATGACGCTCATCGCGTAGGAGATGTAGGAATCTTTCATCTCCCGCTCGATCGGGATCGGCACCACCTTTTCGTTGCGCGCGTACATGGGTTCGGGGTCTCCTACACGTCCAGGAATCGCACTTCGGGGGCGTGCTCCTCGATGAAGGCGCGGCGCGGCTCCACCTCGTCCCCCATCAGCGTGGTAAAGAGGGTTTCCGCTTCCACCGCATCCTCGACGGTCACCTGCTGCAGGGTCCGGCGCTCGGGGTCCATCGTGGTCTCCCACAACTGCTGCGGGTTCATCTCCCCTAACCCTTTATAGCGTTGGATCATCATCCCTTTCTTCGCCATCGTCCGGATCGTCGTCAGTAGCCCCGACAAGCTGTAGATCGGGGTCTCCTCGTCGTCCACGAGTTTAAAGAGGGGCTTCGCCGCGGTCCGCGGGCCCTTTTTCTTCGAGGAGGAGTCCTCTTCCTCAACCGGCGGCTCGTAGTCCTCCAGATCGAGGCCGAGCTTCTCGATCTTCGCCAGCACCTGCTCCAGCTCGGTGGCCTCGTAAAACTCCAGGGTCTCGAATTTCTGCTCGGCCTCTTCCTCCGGCGCGGGCGGCTCAGTCGGGGCCGCCTCCTTCCCGTTCTTCGCCGGGGCGGCCGCCTTGGGCGTGCCCTTCCCCTTCTTCCCGCGGCGGGGGGCGGGCTCATCCGCCTTCGTCAGCGCCGCCAGCTCCTCGTCGGAGTAGAGGTAGCGCGTCGCCCCCTCCACCTTCACGCGGTAGATCGGCAGGCGCTTGGTCTTCGGATGGCGCTGCCCCAGATAGTGCGCCAGCGGAATCCCCTTCTTGTCCAAGCCGCGGGCCAGATACTCGAAGCTGGTCAACAACTGCAGGAGTTCCTTGGCCTGCGCCGTGGTGAGCGACTTCTTGTCCCGCACGCGCAGGAGGGTCTGCTCCTCGAGCCCGAGGTCGAGCAACAGGTCGTTGAGCTGCGGCTCCGTCTGGATGTACTCCTCCCGCTTGCCGCGCTTCACCTTGTAGAGCGGCGGCTGGGCGATATAGACATGCCCTTGCTCGATCAACCCCTTGAGCTGCCGAAAGAAGAAGGTGAGGAGCAGCGTGCGGATGTGGGAGCCGTCCACGTCGGCATCGCACATGAGAATGACCTTGTGGTACCGCAGCTTCGTCAGATCGAACTCCTGCTCGATCCCGGTCCCGAGGGCCGCCACCATCGTGCGGATCTCTTCATTCGAGAGGATCTTGTCGAGCCGCGCCTTCTCCACGTTCAAGATTTTGCCCTTCAGCGGGAGGATCGCCTGGAACCGCCGGTCGCGCCCCTGCTTGGCGCTCCCGCCGGCCGAGTCCCCCTCAACGAGGTACACTTCACACAGCGTTGGGTCCCGCTCGGAGCAGTCGGCCAGCTTCCCGGGCAGCGACCCGCTGTCGAGCAGCCCTTTGCGCCGGGTCAGCTCCCGCGCCTTGCGCGCCGCCTCGCGCGCCCGCAGTGCCAGCACCGCCTTCTCGACGATCTTGTTCGCGACCGACGGGTGCTCCTCGAAGAAGGCGCTCAGGCAGTCGTTGACGACGCTCGCCGTGATCCCCTCCGCCTCGGAGTTCCCCAGCTTCGTCTTCGTCTGCCCCTCGAACTGGGGGTTGGGGATCCGGACGCTGATCACCGCCGTCAGCCCCTCCCGCACGTCGTCGCCGGAGAGCTGCTGGTCGGCCTCCTTGATCAGGTTCTTCGCCTTACAGTATTGGTTGATGGCGCGGGTGAGGGCCGACTTGAACCCGCTCAGATGTGTCCCGCCCTCGATCGTGTGGATGTTGTTCGCGAAGCTAAAGAGCGTCTCCGTGTAGCTGTCGTTGTACTGCAAGGCCCCCTCGATGATCAGCCCCTCTTTCTCCCGTCGGAACGGGATGATCTCTTTGTGCAGCGGGGCCTTATTCTTGTTGAGGAATTGGACGAACTCGACGAGCCCGCCCTTATAGAGGAACTCTTGGGCTTTATCGGTGCGTTCATCGAGGAGGTGGATCCGGATGCCGGGATTCAGGAACGCCAGCTCCCGCAAGCGGGTGGTCAAGATCTCCGTCGCGTAGTCAATCTTGACAGTGAAGATCTCTTTGTCGGCCTTGAAGGTCACCTTCGTGCCCGTGTCCTTCGCCTTGCCGATCACCGTCAGCTTCGTCGCGGTCTTGCCCCGCTCGTACCGCTGGTGGTGGACTTTGCCGTCGCGGCGCACCTCCACCTCGAGCCACTCGGAGAGGGCGTTGACGACGCTGACCCCGACCCCGTGCAACCCGCCGGAGACCTTGTAGACTTGATGGTCGAACTTGCCGCCGGCGTGGAGCATCGTCAGGACGACCTCGACGGCCGGCTTCTTCTCCGTCTTGTGGATATCCACCGGGATCCCGCGGCCGTCGTCAACGACCGTCACGGAATTATCCTGATGGATGGTCACGTCGATCGTGTGCGCGTAGCCGGCGAGGGCCTCATCGACCGCGTTGTCCACCACCTCGTAGACGAGATGGTGGAGGCCGCGGACTCCGGTATCCCCGATATACATCGCCGGGCGTCGGCGGACCGCCTCGATTCCCTCAAGAACCTGGATCGCCTTGGCGTCGTACGAGCCGCCGGGGCCCTTGGCCGTGGTAGGTTGGGTTGAGGAGGTGCGTGCCATGCGAGCGCCTTACTCCTGGGTCAGGGGTTTCATGCGGAGCCGGATCATCGTCACGGTGTCCGCCCCCCACGCCGCCTGACACCCCTCCAGTAACCGCGGCCGCTGGAGACTGAGGTTCCAGAGCCAGGTGGAGGTGTCGACGGCCACCATCAGCTCACCGCCACGCAAACTCGTGGGGTGGCTATGGTGCGCGGCCTTCGACCCGACCAGTTTTCGCCAGAGAGCGGATACTTCGTCGGCGGAAGGACGCTTGGCGGCCGCCAGCCGGGCGACGAGCGGGGAGACGAGGTCCTGCACACGTTGAGTGGTGGAAACGCGTGCCGCGGTCATATCAACTGCATCGGCAGCACAATATAGACGTAGTGGTCTTTGGTCCGGATCACCCCAGGGCGCTCCGGCCCCGGCACTTCGAGCTCGATCGTTTCGTCCGACAAGTTCTTCAAGACATCAATCAAATAGGCCGGGTTAAATCCAATGGCGAGCTCCGGCCCTTGGTACTCCACCTCCACCTCTTCCCGCGCCTCCCCCAACTCAGGAGTCTGCTTGGAGACCACGAGGTGGTTTTTCGCCACATCCAACTTGACGGATTGTGAGTCCTGGGTCGTCCAGAGACTGGCGCGGCGGACCGCGAGGAGGAACGGTTCTCGTCGGACTTTCACCTTCTCGTGGGCCTCGGGCGGCACCACCTGCTCATAATTGGGGAATTCCCCCTCAATAGTTCGGGAGATGATGGTGGTCGCCCCTAACTCAAATTTCACCTGGGTGCCGCTGAAGATGATCTTTGTGGTCTCTTCCGTCCCCAATAGCCGCTGGAGTTCGTGAATGGTTTTAGTGGGGATGATGGCGTGATATTCCGGGTGGCTAGTAGTATTACTAATAGGACGCTCAATCATCGCCAGGCGCCGCCCATCCGTGGCGACGAGCCGTAGGTGGCCTTTTTTCGCGGAGAAATAGACACCGTTGAGGATGTAGCGGGTCTCGTCGTGCGACATCGCAAAGGCCACTAAGGCCAGCATGGTCGATAGGGTGGTTTGTGGGATTTGGAGAGGGTGTTGGTCGGGAATGGTGGGGAGTTTGGGAAATTCCTCGGGGGGAATCCCAGTGAGTTTGAATTGGCTGGTGCCACACTCGATTGACGCGATATGATTTTTTTTCACCGTGATGGTGATGGGTTGTGTCGGAAGTTCTTTAATGAGATCCCCAAATCGTTTCGCTGGAATAGTTGTTGCGCCAGACTCATGGACTTGGGCAGGGATTATAGTGGTGATGCCAATTTCCAGATCTGTCCCAGTCAGTGTAATATGATCACTATCCGCCTCAAAGTAAGTGTTGGAGAGGATGGGAAGGGTTGATCTGGTGTTGATGATATTTTGGAGCGTGTGGAGACCTTTTCCCAGTACCCCACTCTCAATCGTGACCTTCATGACTTCTAACCTTTCTTTAAGAGAAAAAGAACCAGTACTCGTCGTAGTGCTTGATTATACCAAACAACCTCACCAACCCACCACTCCTCAATGAGTTACTTCTGTGGAGAAGATGTGGACAACCCCTGGCTTATCCTTGGATGGTTCGACTCAATTGCTCAATCAAGGTCTTCATCGCCGGGCGGGTCCGGACCCCCTCCTCGATCTTTCCGCAGGCGTACAACACCGTCGAGTGGTCACGCCCGCCAAACTGTTCCCCAATCGCCGGCAGGGAGGCATCGGTCAATTGGCGGGCGAGATACATCGCGATCTGCCGAGGGTAGACGAGCTGTTTGGTGCGTCGCTTCCCCTTCATGTCGGCCGGGCGAATCTCGAAGTAGTCCGCCACCCGCTGCTGAATCACCTCGATCGACACCCGCTTGGATTCCTCCAACACCAAATCCTTCAACACCTCGTGCGCGAGCGTCAGCGTGATCGGTTGGCCGATGAGGGTCGAGTAGGCCACGACCCGCACCAGCGCCCCCTCGAGCTCGCGAATGTTCGAATGGACCCGTTCGGCGATGAAGCTGACGACATCGTCCGGCACGGTCGCCGGATGACCCTCGGCTTTCTTGCGGCAGATCGCGATGCGCGTCTCGAGATCCGGCGGCTGGATGTCGGTCACCAAGCCCCACTCGAACCGTGAGACCAAGCGCGCCTCCAGCCCGCGGATCTCCTTCGGCGGGCGGTCGCTGCAGAGGACAATCTGTTTGTGGGCCTCATAGAGAGTGTTGAAGGTATGAAAGAACTCCTCTTGCGTGGACTCCTTCCCGGCGATGAAGTGGATGTCATCGAGCAGGAGGACATCCACCGTGCGGTAGCGCTCGCGGAACTTCACCGTCGAGCGGGTCTGGATCGCGGTAATCAGCTGGTTGGTGAACTGCTCGCTGGAGAGGTAGAGGATCTTTGCCCCCGGCTGGGCCTGCAACGCCTGGTGGCCGATGGCGTACAAGAGGTGGGTTTTCCCAAGGCCGACCCCCCCATAGATGAAGAGAGGGTTATAGGCCCGGGCCGGGGCGGTCCCGACCGCCAGGGCGGCTGCGTGGGCGAAGCGGTTCGAGGAGCCGATGACGAACGTGTCAAAGGTGTAGCGAGGGTTGAGGCCGACGGCCGAGGACTTGACGGGGGACTTAGGCGCGCCCGCGGGGATGCTGGGGGGCTCCGGGGCCTGTGTCGGCAGGGGGCTGATCGTCCAGTCGATAGTGACGGCCCGTCCGGCGGCCTGATGGAGACAGCGGCGGATCGCGGGGCCGTAATGCTCGACCAACCAATCGCGGACGAACCGGTTGGGCACCTCGATGACGAGGGTGTGGTCACGGACCGCCACCGCCCGGGTCGGCCGCAGCCACATGTCGAACCCCTGCTCCCCCACCTCGGCGCGGAGGCCAGCCAAGGCGTCAGACCAGGTGGTGAGAGAGAGTGAGGCCATCGTCAGGTTACCCACAAGTTATCCACATATGCACAAACCGGGGGAGGCCCCTCGGCCTAGGGCGTGCGAGCCACCAGTATAGCCCCTGGCCCCCCAGGCCGCAAGCCTTTTTCAGCTTGACGGTCACGAGGCCTCGGAGTATACTCCCTCCACGAGACCTCACCCGTGAAGAAAACCTTACGACCCACCTCAGTTCGGAAACGGAAACGCCGCCACGGCTTTCGCCGGCGCATGCGGTCGCGGGGAGGCCGTGCGGTTCTGCGGCGCCGGCGCCGGAAGGGCCGGCACGTCCTGATCCCCTGACCCACTGCCTGTTCCGACGCGCCCAGCGACTCACCACACCGGCTCATTACCGTCGGGTGTCCGTCGAAGGGGTAGCCGTCCGTCGTCCGGGGCTGGAGATTCGGGTGGCACGATCTCCCCTCGAGAGAGGCCACCCGGCACGATTGGGGATCACGATCCGGCGCGTCGCCGTGCGCACCAATGTCCGGCGCAACCAACTAAAGCGCTGGGTCCGAGAGGCCTTTCGTCGGCATCCGGACGCGGCGGCCCCCGGGTGGGACGTCGTCGTGATGGTCTCGCACGCCCCGCCCGCGTGGCGGGCTCAGGACCTTGACACAATGTTCGTCGAGGGGCTGGCGCAGGCGCGCCGCCTGCTGGCCGAGCGGAGATAACCCCATGCGCACCACACTGCTGCTCCTCATCCGTGGATACCAACTCGTCGGTCGGGCTGTGCTCCCGCCCGCCTGCCGATACTGGCCCTCCTGCTCCACCTACGCCGCCTTAGCGATCCAGATGCACGGCGCGCTCCGCGGCAGTTGGCTGGCGCTCCGGCGGATCACACGGTGTCACCCGCTGACCGCCGGGGGATTTGACCCGGTTCCGGAACCCTACGCATGAGTTCCCTGAACGATCCGACCACCCCGCCGAACATGGAGCGTCGTCTCCTCTTGGCGTTTGCCTTGACCATGTTGGTTATCGCCGGATGGCCCCTCCTCGCACATCGGATGGGATGGTCGCCTCAGCCAGCACAACCAGCCATCGAACAGATTCAACAACATGGGCAAGTCACACCACAAAGTACTAATAAATCAATAAATTATGGGTCAAATACTCCACAGAAGCCAATAAAATCCCATGTTGATTGGGAATATAATTCGTCGTCAACAATTCTTGGGTTTTCACACGCCTCCGCCAGTATCGCCCAGCTCACCATCAGGACCCCAACCTACCACACCCAGCCTGGCGAGCTCGACCTGACCGCCGGGGGGGAAGAGCCTGCACTAGGGGCCGTCGCGTGGGAGATCCCTGGGGTTCCCTGGGCCGGGTGGACACTGGTGGAGCTCCCCACGGACGCCTCTCCGATGGTCCGCTATCGGGGCACGCCGGCGCCGGGGCTCCTCGCCGAGTCGAGGTACGACTTACGCCAAGCGCCGCAGAACGCCCTCACCCTCACGCTCTCCGTCACCAACACCACGAGCGCTCCGCAGACGATCCAGCCCCGCCTGTTGGCCGGCCGGCTCCTCCACGATCCGCTCGATCGCGGGCGCTACCGGTTGCTGCGAGCGTCGGTCGCCGGGAAAGCGCACCCGGTTACGCTGGGGCGGGAGGCGATGGGACGGCGTCTGGAGGGACCGGTTGATTGGGTGACCGCGCAGACCAAGTACTACACGGCGATCATGGCCCCCACGACGACGGCCACCGCGCTCGTCATCACGCGCGGGCCCCTCGGAGATCCGCAGGCCTGGGTGGAGTGGCCGGCGGCCACGATCGCCCCCGGCGCCACGGAACGATGGGACGTCCGCGGCTACGTCGGCCCTCTTGACTACCGCTTCCTCGATGCCCTCCAGTTGGACCAAGCGGCCTCGCTGGGCGCCTTTACGACGATCACACGGCTCCTGCAGGCCGCGATGAATTTCCTGGTGCGCCTCTTCCACAGCTACGGGGCCGCGATCGTCGCGCTGACCGTGTTCCTCTCCCTCCTCTTCTCGCCGCTGACCTGGGTGAGCTTCCGCACGATGAAGCAGATGGAGCTCCTCCAGCCGGAACTCAAAGTCCTTCAGGAGCGCTACAGCAAGGATCCGAAGCGGCTCAACGAAGAGGTGATGAAGGCCTACCGCACGCACAAGGTGAATCCCCTGGCTGGCTGTCTCCCCCTCTTGCTCCAGATGCCGATCTTTATCTCCCTCTACCAAGTGCTCAGCCGCTCGCCGGATCTGCGCGGGGCCCGCTTCCTGCTCATCAAGGATTTGGCCGCTCCGGACGCGCTGATCCCGCTGCCGACAGCCCTGCCCTTGCTCGGCTCCGCCGTCAACGTCCTGCCGCTAGCGATGGCGGGGGCGATGTTCCTGCAGCAGCGCCTCTCGTCGAAGGGGAAGGTGATGACCGAGGAGCAGCGGGCGCAGCAGCAGATCTTCGTCTTCATGCCGGTCCTCTTCGGCGTCATGTTCTACTCGCTCCCATCGGGACTCGTCCTCTACTGGCTCCTCAACACCTCCTTTAGTCTCCTGCAGCAGCAGGTCGTCTTCCGGAGGATGGTGTGAAGGCGAAGTCGGTCGAGGTCGAGGGAGCGACGATCAAGGCCGCCGTCGCGAAGGCCCTCGCCGCGCTCGGGGCGCGCCGCGACCAGGTGACCATCAAGATCCTGGCCGAGGAAGAAAAAGGGCTCTTTGGGATGAAAGGGGCCGCGCAAGCCAGAGTCCGCGTCACGCTGAAGGGGTAACCATGTACGTCTACGAGCGCCGCTATGACGTGATCGTCGTCGGCGCCGGGCACGCCGGCTGCGAGGCCGCGCTCGCCGCCGCCCGTCTCGGGGCCTCCACCCTCCTGCTCACTCTCAACCTCGATACGATTGCCCAGATGTCTTGTAATCCCGCCATCGGCGGCACGGCCAAGGGGCACCTGGTCCGCGAGCTTGATGCGTTGGGCGGCGAGATGGGGCGGGTCACCGACGCCACCGGCCTCCAGTTCAAAATGCTCAACGCCGCGAAGGGCCCCGCCGTCTGGGCCCCGCGCGCCCAGTGCGACAAGAAGGCCTACCAGTTCACCATGAAACGGGTTCTCGAGGGAACCCCCTCCCTCGACGTGAAACAGCAAGGCACTGAGGCGCTCGTCGTGGAGTCGGGGTGCGTCGTCGGCGTCGATACCGCGCAAGGGATCCGGTTCCTCGGGCAGACGGTGATTATCACGACGGGGACGTTCCTGCAGGGGCTGATCCACGTCGGCGAGACGCAGATGCGCGGCGGGCGCTTCGCGGAGGCGGCCGCGATGGGGCTCTCTGGATCGCTCGCCCAGCAGGAGATCGCGCTTGCGCGGTTTAAGACCGGCACGCCGCCACGCCTCGCCGGCTCGACGATCCGGTACGAGGGGTTAGAGATTCAGCCGGGAGACGAGCCCCCGCCTCCCTTCTCGCACACCACGACGGCGCTCACCGTCGAGCAGATGCCTTGCTGGATCACCTACACGACGGCCGAGACCCACGAGCTCATTCGACGGAACCTGCACCGCTCCCCGCTCTACGCCGGCCGCATCCAAGGGATCGGCCCGCGGTACTGCCCCTCCATCGAGGACAAGGTGGTGAAGTTCGCCGACAAGCCGCGCCATCAGCTCTTCCTGGAACCGGAGGGCCGGCAGACCCTGGAAGTGTACATCAACGGGATCTCGACGAGTCTCCCCCCCGAGGTGCAGGTGGCGATGCTCCGCACGATCCCCGGGCTCGAGCAGGCGGAGATCGTGCGGTTCGGCTACGCGATCGAGTATGACTACGCCCCGCCGACGCAGCTGCACCCGACGCTCGAGACGAAGGCGGTGTCACACCTCTACCTCGCGGGCCAGATCAACGGCACCTCGGGCTATGAAGAGGCCGCCGCGCAGGGGCTGATGGCCGGGGTGAATGCCGTGCGGCAGGTGCGTGGCCAGCCGCCGGTGATTCTCCGACGGGATCAGGCCTACATTGGAGTGTTGATCGATGATCTCGTGACGAAGGGGGTCACTGAGCCGTACCGGATGTTTACCTCGCGGGCCGAGCACCGCCTATTGTTGCGGCAGGACAATGCCGATCTACGGCTGATGGAGCTCGGCCACGAGATCGGGTTGATCGGCGCCGAGCGGATCGCCGCGCTCCGACGGAAGCGGGCCCTTATCGACGAGGAATTGAGCCGGCTGCGCACCACGCGGGTGGGCGAGACCCCGCTCGCCGTCCTGCTCTCGCGCCCCGGCGTCCGCTATGCCGATCTGCCGCCGCGCCAGCGCCGCGACGATCTGCCGGCCGAGGTGATCCAACAGGTGGAGATCGCGATCACCTACAAGGGCTACATCGCCCGCGCCCAGGTCCAGGCCGAGCGCCTGCGGAAGCTCGAGCATCGGCGAATTCCGGAGGCGCTCGACTACGCGACGATCCCGGCGATGCGCCGCGAGGCGCGGGAGCGGCTGGCGGCGATCCGCCCCGCCTCTCTCGGGCAGGCCGCGCGCATTCCTGGCATGACCCCCTGCGACGTGAGCCAGCTCGCCGTCTATCTTGAGGCCTCCACCCGTTCCACACCCCCGGAGACCGAGGAAATTAGTCGTACGTAATACTTGATATACGACTTGTTTTTTCCTCGGCGATCCGGTATACTTCTTCGTATCCATGCTACGGCTCTCGATCAAGACATCTCGGTGGTCCCGGTTGCTCGCGGCCGCACTGGCCCTTGCCCTCGCGCTGCCGCCGCGGGCTGCCCTCGCCCTGCATACGCTTGAACCGACCGAGTCCACTACCCGTACCGCCCTCACGAGCGGCTTGGAGGAGCAGGAGCCGCTTGATCCGAAACTACGCGCACTCTTGAGCACGGCGTCTCGCGTCATTGGCCTCGGGGCCATCGGGCTCGTCTTCGGTGCAGTGGGCTATGGCGGCGGGCGGGAGCTGGCGAGCCAGACCGCCGACCCGACCACCACAACCCTTCTGACATACGTGCCCATCCTGATCCCGGACCAGCCGGTGCCGACGGGGACTCGCCTCCTGCGGAATCCCAACATGGGGCCATCAACAGTCACGCTCCATTGGCCGGTCCCGAGATCCCCGCAGCAGCTTGCCCTGCGGGCGGCACTCGAAGCTCCCGATGTCGGCCGCCCTGTCCCCACTGGCTATGACGTCCTCTACATGGAATTTAGCACGGCAAATGTACGAGAGCTGCGGATCGCCGTCTCCAATGGCCTGGACCCCTGGACGGAACTTGTGGTGGGGACCGCCCATCTCAACAATACGGATCATGAGGAGAGCTGGAGTTTCCCGGTCCGGACCTCACTCACCAACCTGTCGGGCCAGCCCTCGACGGTCCAGCTGCGATTCTGGGCTGCCCCGCGGGACCCTCGCCACCCTATGGAACTCTCGTTCGGCGCGCTCGCCAAGGCGACGCGTTGGCCCTCCCCATTTGAACAGAAGGCCGCCCAGTGGGGCTTTTGGGGCGGAGTCTCGTTGGGCACCCTCGGCATGGCCCTCGGCGCAGCGTTCGGACTCTATAGCCCGCGGTTTACCTGGCGCCACTCCCGGCCGCTCGCCCCTGATGAATTGGAGCGATTGCAGAGGGTGTGCGCCGTCGTAGAAATGGCCCGAGCCACCCTCCTGTCACCAGAGCATCGAGTGACCGACCCCCCGTCGGGCACCGACGCCATCCGTCAGCAAATCCAGCAAGCGCTGGGATACGCGTCGGACATTCGGACACTCCTGCTGGCGCTCGAACAGGCGACTAGGAGCCATGAGGGCCCGAGACTCAAGGTCCAGCGCTTGGCCGCTCTCTTCGACGGAGAGAGTGAGTGGGTGCTGGAGCGCGCACTTGAGCGTCTCTCCGCCGCGTTGCGGTCGGAGCCGGCCCCACTGGACCGCAGCGGCCTCGAGGAATCCGCCATCGTGGAGTCCCTGGTCCCGCCGCTGGCCGAGGCCCTGGCCGCCCGCGGGGCGGTGACGGTTACCGCCCTGTGTCAGGAGAATACCTTCCGGTCCGTGACCGTTCAGCTCTTGTTGCAGCAAGCGGCTCGTCGTCTCGAGATCCCGTGGCTCCTCGCCACCTCCGGCGGGCTGTCAACGGAAGCGATCCCCCTGCCGCCTGGCGTGACCCCGCAGCCGGCTTCGCGCGAGGCGTGGATGCGAGCCCCCACACCGATCCGTCCGCTCGTTGAGAGCGGCCTGGTTGACCCTGATCTTATTGATGCCTTCATCCCGGAGGATCACCCAATCCACGACTGGCAGCCCCTTGTGCGCACGGCCGATCTCGTGCTCGTCATGGAGGCGGCCCACCGGAACACCGTTGAGCAAGCGTTGTCCGAGGAGGGACGCAAGGTGCGGCTCTTGGCCGACCTGGTCCCCGAGGCGAGCCCCCTACGAGCCGGCGACGATCCGTTCGTGAAAGACCACGAGGTGCCCGATACGTCGGATCCGAAGGTGTTGGTGGAACAGATGCCGCAGGCGGTGCGGCCGCTGATCACCGCCCTCGAGCGCGTCCACGCCGACGCGGTAGCCCAGACGAGGCGATTCCTCGAGGAGTGGGGCCAACGTAACGGATTTTTGCCGAGGCCGGGCGACACTTGGCGGATCGACGATCTGAGCCAGGGATTCGAATTTGAGATGCAGCGTCTCGGGCGCGAGACGATCCCGGCGTTCGTTGAGCATGCCCACTACGCGATGATCGCCCACGATTCTGGGGCGACGACCATCCACCTGTACGCCCCATCGGAATTCGTTCAGGAAACGGAGCGCCGGTTTAGTGGCTCGCCCCCGCGCCTACCACAGCTGAGATTCCAGGTACACGCCGCCCGCGAGCTCGAGTCCGACCCGCCCAAGCTCGGCGTCCCATGGCTCCTGCTCGTGCCCGGCACTGGCGAGACACAATTGTCCGAGGCCACCCTCAAATCCCTCCCCCAAGACCGCATCCTTCGGCTTGAGGGGCCGCTCGCCGCCTACGCACGGACCGCGATGGCCGCGATCGCGCTTGATCCGACGATCGCCGAGCAGTTCCCGCTCTCGGAACTGCGCGTGGTGGCCGTGGAGTTCACCGTCGGCCCGAGTCGCTACATCGCCTTCTTCGTCTAAAGCCAGCAAGGCGGAGCGAGATCGCCTCCTGCATGAAACGGGCGAGGCGGACCGAGCCCTCGGCGGCTGCCTGTAAGCCCCTTCAGACTGCCGCATAAAATTTTCTTGCCATCCCCCAACCAGGCACGTATCATGCCTTCATGCCGCGCCGGGTGTTTCACGAGAAGCCTGTTCAGAATAGAACAAAACACCAATCGGTTATCAATCCATGGTACGTCACAGGGTTTTGTGACGGAGAAGCCGCCTTTACTTACAGTCTCGACGGTAGTGGGCTTGGCCTAACACTTTATTTCAGCTTGAAGCTTCACGAGCGAGACCGCGCCCTCCTGGAGGAGATTCAGGACTATTTTGGGGTTGGGGAGATTTACAACGTAAAATTGCGTTACCCAGGCGCTAATCGGAATTCTGCCAAGATACAAGTGTTTTATCGAGTATCTGCCGCCGAGGACCATCAGCGTATTATTGCCCACTTTGATCGGTATCCATTGCAGGGGGGTAAGGCTCGTGGTTATCAAGTGTGGCGCCAGATCGCTATCCTCAAGTGGCAGCACTACGGGCACCCGCCCCAAGAGCGGATCGTCGAGCTCGCCAGAGAGCTCTCTCGATTGAATAGTAGTAATCGCAGTGCGATTCTGCGAGAAGCTGATGAGCGAAATGAAGCGGAAAAACATATCCCCGGGGAACATGTTTCAGTTGTGACAGATCCCAATGAGTAAGGTCATTGCCGTCGGGAATCAGAAGGGGGGCGTGGGGAAGACGACCACTGTGGTCAACCTGGCCGCCGCGCTGGCCCAGTTGGGCCGTCGGGTCCTCGTGGTGGACCTGGATCCCCAGGCGAATGCCACGAGCGGCCTCGGGGTGGACAAGCGGACCGTGGCCCCCTCGATCTACGAAGGACTACTCGGCACCGTCCCGCTGACGGAGCTCGTCCGCCAGCACGAGATCGCGAACCTCGCCCTCATCCCCTCCCAAGCCCATCTGAGCGGTGCCGAGGTGGAGCTCGTCGGGCAGCCGGAGCGGGAGCAGCGACTCAAGCAGGCGCTCGCGCCACTCCGAGAAGCCTACGACCTGATCCTGATCGACTGTCCCCCCTCGCTAGGCCTGCTCACGCTGAACGCGCTGACCGCCTCAGACAGTTTACTGATCCCGCTCCAGTGCGAATATTATGCCCTTGAAGGACTTACACAAATCATTGATACATTGAAACTTGTGAGAGAATCATTCAATCCTCAACTGGCGATCGAGGGGGTCGTCTTGACGATGGCCGATCAACGGACGAAGCTCACCGCCGATGTGATCGCCGAGGTCCAGCGATTCTTCAAGGAGAAAGTGTACAAGACCGTGATCCCACGATCGGTGCGGCTTAGCGAAGCCCCGAGCTACGGGAAGCCGATCACGCAGTACGCCCCCACCTCCGTGGGCTCCCAGCGCTACGTGGCCCTCGCTCAAGAGCTAATAGGACATACTCCAAATATTGTTAGTTCCCATGATCAATCAGAAATTCATCAAGAAGATAGTACTGGAATCCCAGAGGAGCTGAGTTCTAGCTCATAAAGTGGAGGAATTTACCCATGGAAAAGACATTAGGACTTGGTAAGGGGCTGAGGGCCTTGATCCCTGAGACGCCCGTGCTGGAGTCGCCGGAATCTAGGACCGTCCTTAGCATCAAACTCTCCCAGATCGTCCCAAGCCGGTTTCAGCCAAGACTGGCCTATGATGAGCATAAACTCCATGAATTGGTGAATTCTATTCGAGATAGTGGAGTACTATACCCAATTTTAGTTCGAGAAAAGCTTAAAAGTGGAGAGCAAGAACCATCGTATGAATTGATCGCCGGGGAGCGAAGGTACCGGGCGGTGAAGGCGCTTGGACTGACGGAGATCCCGGCGATCATCAAGCGGGTGGATGATGCCGAGGCGGCGAAGATCGCCCTCATTGAAAACCTCCAGCGGGAAGAGCTGACGGCGATCGAGGAGGCGCGGGCCTACCAGCGATTGCAGCAGGAGTTCGAGATGACCCAGGAGGCGGTGGCGCGGGCCGTCGGAAAAGACCGCGTGACGATCACGAACATTCTGCGGCTGCTGCAGCTGCCGGCAGGGATTCAAGAGGCGGTGGGGCGCGGCGAGGTGGGGATGGCCCATGCGCGAGCGCTGCTGGCGTTGCCGACGGAGCGGCTGCAAATGAAGCTCCTGAAACTGATCCGGGAGCGGGGGCTCTCCGCGAGGCGCGTGGAGGCCCTGGTGCGACAGTGGACCACCCCAGGCACGCCCGGGCGCAAGGGCGCCCACCGCGATCCGCATCTGGCGGCAGCCGAGGAGTCGCTCCGGCAGCGGCTCGGGACCCGCGTCCGCATCCACCACGGCCGGCGGCGGGGGTGGATCCAGATCGACTACTATTCCTTGGACGATTTGAACCGGGTGCTGGGACTGCTGCGGGTGCGGGTCTGACCACCACGCGAACTGGTTTCCGATTGACGGAATCCGCTGGCTGCGATATGATGAAAGTTTCATCCTGACTATATGTTGCAACAAACCTTAGTCCTCATTAAACCAGACGGCTTGGTGCGGTCGCTGACAGGAAATATCCTGACGCGGCTGTCGGAAACCAAGCTGGAAATTATTGCCTCCAAGATGGTGCGGGTCTCGCGAGAGCTGGCGGTGGAGCATTACCGGCACCTGAAGGACAAGCCGTTCTTCGAGGAGTTGATTCCGTATCTGATGGGGGAGTTGCACGAGCGGCGAAAGGTGATGGCCATCGTCTACTGGGGCGAGGAGGCAATCGGCCGCGTACGGGCGATGGCAGGGGCCACCAACCCGGAACAGGCAGACCCCACCTCGATCCGCGGTTCCTACGGGCGGATTCGCTCGAGCGGGCTCTTTGAAAATGTCATCCATGCGTCGGAGAGCGAGCCGGAAGCGGAGCGGGAGATCAAGCTCTGGTTCCAGCCCGACGAGATTATTGTTGATCTCTATCCGACCAAAAAGGTGACGCAACCGCAGGTGATGGTGCGGACGTGGACGTGAGGGACTGATGGCCGACGTGGCCGCCCTCGTCACGGCGATCGAGTCACTCGCGCAGGCGCCAAACGTGACGCGTCCGACGGACGCGGCGCTGCGGGCCGCGGCCGAACGGTACGGCACGCGCACAGAATTCGGCAACTACGCGTTTCACACGGCGGTGAAAAATCGCTCGGCCGGGGTGACGATCCACGTCGGCTCGCCGGCGGTGGCGCTGCCGTCGACATCGCCGCGCCAGCAAGAGTTGTTGCGGCAGCTGCCGCAGACGCTGGCCCTCGTCCAACGCTACCTCACGAAGGCCCCCCTCGTCCTCGTCGAGCGCAGTATGGGAGACAACCCGGACTTCGTCCCATTCTGCCGCACCTATGTTTCGGTGGCGCGGCCCGAGATGGTGCGGATCGCCTATCTCTGGGGCTGCCTGCTCAGTCCACCGGCGCCGTCGAAGCCGGGGCCGCGGCAGACGCTTATCTATCTGCCGGAATGGCAGGAGAAAGACCGGCAGATCATCGTCTGCCCCGAGCAGAATCTGACGCTCGTGCTGGGGAGCGACTACCTCGGCGAGTCGAAGAAGGGGCACCTGCGGATGGCGATGTGGAATGCCAAGGCGCGCGGGATGCTCGGGATCCACGCGGGGGCGAAGCTGCTGACGGCGCGTGACGCGCGGACCGGGGCGCTGAAGCGCTACGCGATGATCCTCTTTGGGCTGACGGCGACCGGGAAGACCACGCATGCCTGCCACACCCACGGGCTGACCGCGCCGGGGGAAGGGATTGCGATCGTGCAGGATGACCTGGTGTTCCTGCGGCCCGACGGCGGCGCCTACGGGACGGAGCGTGGGTTCTACTTAAAGACCGAAGGGATCAACGCACAGACGCAGCCGCTGCTCTACCAGGCGGCGACGTGCCCCGACGCGGTGTTCGAGAACGTCCTGGTGGATGCTGCGGGGCGCGTGGATTTCTCCGACGAGACGCTGACGTCCAATGGCCGCGGGGTGGTGCAGTGGGCCGATTTCGGGTCGGCGAAGGCGGCGACCCCGAATCTGCCACCGCTCGATGACGTCGACGGCCTGATCGTCGCCTTCATCACCCGGCGGAACACCGTCGTCCCGATTGTCTCGAAGCTCACGCTGGAGCAGGGGGCGGCCGCCTTCATGCTTGGCGAATCCATCGAGTCCTCCGGTAGCGATCCGCGGCGCGTCGGCGAATCAGTGCGCGTCGTCGGGACCAATCCGTTCATCGTTGGGGATCTGGCGGCGGAGGGGAACCGGTTCTACGACATCGTGCGGGCCCACCCGGAGAAGGTCCAGGGCTACCTGCTGAACACGGGGGGCGTCGGCGAGCTCATCGAGCGGCAGCCCGACGGGACGAAGGTGGTCACCCGGCGCGTGCTGCGCGTCGAGATCCCGGAGATGGCGGCGATCATCCGCGGGATTGCGCGGAATACGATCGAATGGGTGGAGGAGCTCCATTTCGGTACGCGCGTGCCGAAGGCGGTTGAGGGGGTGGACCTGACGAAGTTTGACATGAGTCGATTCTACACGGCGGCGCAAGTTGAGGCGCTGGTGACGCAACTCCAGCGCGAGCGGGCCGACTACTTGACCGCGTTCCGAGGATTGCATCCGGCGATCGTGGCCGCCGGCACCGGCGCCGCCCAGGCCGCCGCGTGAAGGGGCGCTGCGCATGATCAGCATGACCGGATTTGGCCGCGCCCAGCGCCGGGGACGATGCGGCACGGTCGTGGCGGAACTCAAGAGCGTGAACCACCGCTATCTCGAGGTCAGTTGCCGGTTGCCGGAGGGATTGGCGGCGCTGGAAGAGGTGGTGCGTCCCCTCGTGCAGCGCCACGCCCAGCGCGGCAAAGTGACCGTCAACGTGAACATCCAGGGACGGCCGGCCACGACGGTGGCGGTCAATCCGACGGCGGCGCGACAGTACGTGGCGGCCCTGCGGTCCCTGCAACGACAACTGCACCTGCCGGGCGCCGTGACGATTGATCAGGTGGCCGGATGGCCGGGCGTCCTCTCGACGTCGACGGCCGATGCGGTCGCCGCCTGGCGACCCCTCGTGACGCAGGCGGTGTCGGCGGCAGCCGGGCAATTGGTGCGGACGCGGCGGCGCGAAGGGCAAGCGCTGGCGCGAGCGCTGCGGCAGATCGTCCAGGACCTGACGCGCGCGACGACGGCGCTCGCGGCCCGTGCGCCGCGCGTGGTGGCGGAGTACCGGACGCGGCTTGAGGAGCGGATCCGGAGTCTCACGACTCAGCCGTTGGATCCGGGGCGGCTCGAGCAGGAGGTCGCCTTTTTCGTGAAGGAGTGCGACATTGCCGAGGAGCTGACGCGGATCAACGCGCACGTGGCGCATCTGGCCGCGCTCATGAAATCCGCCGGTCCCGTCGGGCGGACGGTCGATTTCGTCGCGCAGGAGCTGCAGCGGGAGGTGAACACCGTCGGCTCCAAGGCGAACGATGTCGAGGTGGCTCAACTGGCCATCCGGATGAAGGGCTGGGTCGAGCAGCTGCGCGAACAGGCGCAGAATCTCGAGTAGGCGGCATGCGACGGGCCGGTCTCCTCTTCGTCCTTTCCGCCCCCTCCGGCAGCGGGAAGACGACACTCATGGAGGAGTTGCTGCCGGCGGACCGCCGCCTCGTCCGCTCGGTCTCGATGACGACGCGGTCGCCGCGGCGCGGGGAGCGGCAGGGGCGGGAATATTTCTTTGTGACCCCGGGGCAATTTGCCGAGGCCCGTCGGCGCGGGGCGCTGGTGGAGTGTGCGCAGGTGCTGCATCATTGGTACGGGACGCCGCGCCGGTTTATCGACGAGGCCCGTCGGCGCGGGCGGGATGTGTTGCTCGGGATCGACGTGCAGGGGGCCCGGCAGGTGAAGCGCTCCGGCTACCCGGCCGTCACCGTGTTCATCCAGCCGCCCAGCGTGCGCGTGCTGCGCCAGCGGCTGCAGCATCGGGGCACGGAGACCCCGGCGCAGATCCGCGCCCGGCTGGCGCTCGCGCGGCGGGAGCTGCAATGTGTGCCGGAGTTTGATTACGTTGTCGTGAATGATCGGTTGCGCGAGGCCCGTGCGCAGTTGCAAGCGATCATCACGGCGGAGCGATGCCGGGTCCGCCCGGAGTGGACGTGAACCACCGCAGGCAGGGACGAGGGAGGCAGGGATGAGTGGATCGTCGGTTTATGTGCCCATTGAGCCGTTGCTGGCGAAGGTTGAGAGCGTCTACAAACTGGTGATTCTGGCGGCCCGGCGGGCCCTGGAGCTCAACGAAGGGGCCCCGCGGCTAGTCGAGGGGGATCCGAAGCAGAAGCCCTCGACGACCGCCCTGGATGAGATCGCTGCGGGCAAGATCTCCTACAAGGTCAAGGGCCGCAAGACCCTGGAGCTCTAAACGGATGGCGACGGCGCGGAAGACCATCGTGGTGGGGGTGGCTGGCTCGATCGCCTGTTACAAGGCGTGCGAGGTGGTCAGCAACCTCACCAAACTGGCGGGGGTCGAGGTCCGGGTGATCATGACCCCGGCGGCCGCGCAGTTCGTCAGCCCACTGACCTTTCAGACGTTGTCGGGGCATAAGGTCTACCAGGAGCTGTTCGACGCCCCCGAGGAGTGGGATCTGTTACACACGTCGTTGGCGATGGCGGCGGATCTCGTGCTCCTCTGTCCGGCCACAATGAATCTGATCGGTAAGCTGGCGCATGGGATCTGTGACGATGTGGTGACCAGCGTGGTGTTCGCGACCAAGGCCCCGGTGCTCCTGGCGCCGGCGATGAATCGCGAGATGTATGCCCACCCGGCCACACAGGCGAATTTGGCAACGCTCAAGCGGTTCGGGTACGACTGCGTGGGCCCGGTCCGCGGCGAGCTGGCCTGCGGCGTGACGGGCGTGGGCCACATTGCCGAGCCGGCGGATGTCGTGAAGGCGGTCCGACAACGGTTGCGCCGATGAGCCAGCGGCCGCTCACCCTCCTGATCACGGCGGGCCCGACGCGCGAGCCGATTGACCCGGTCCGTTATCTCTCGAATTCGTCGAGCGGGGTGATGGGGCATGCGTTGGTGGCGGAGGCCCGTCGGCGCGGGCATCGCGTGGTGTTCGTCACCGGCCCGACGGGGCTGCCGGCTCCGCGCGGGGTGCGCGGGCTCGCGATCACCACGGCGCTCGAGATGCAAGCCACGGTGGAGCAGGAGTTCCCGCGGGTGGACGCCGTCATCATGGCGGCCGCGGTCGCCGACTTCCGGCCGGTGCGCACGGCGGCGCAAAAAATCAAACGCTCGGGGGTGGCCGGCGGAATCAAGTTCTGGCGGCTGGACCTCATCGAGAATCCCGACATCGTGGCCGGTCTGGCGGCGCACCGGACGGGGCAGGTGATCGTGGGGTTCGCCCTCGAGACGGCGCGCGGGCTCACCAACGCGCGGGCGAAGCTCAAGGCCAAGCGGCTCGACGCGATCGTGTTAACGCAGATGGCGGGCCGGCGCGCCCCGTTTGGGGCGAGCACGGTGGATGGGGCGATCCTCGACCGGGAGGGACGGACGCAGGCCTTCCGCCGCCTGGCGAAGCCAGTGCTCGCCCATCGCATCATCGCCACTGTCGAGCGCCTTGCGAAACACAGAAGTTAGGACGCCAGGAAGGTAGTACATTACAGAGGATTTTTACGGCGGAGAAAGGAATCACAGGGGAAGAACCTCCAAGTTCGTCCCCTATAACTGAACCCGACATGATTGGTGGCGCGCGATCGCCGTTGCCTGTGCACCAACTTCGCACGCGCGATCACCTTGGGATCGTCGGGTTCAGTTGGCGCGGTAGCCAAGTGGTAAGGCGACGGTCTGCAAAACCGTTATTCGCCGGTTCAATTCCGGCCCGCGCCTCCATCTTGGGGCGGGTGGTGGAATGGAATACACGGGGGACTTAAAATCCCCTGGGCGTTAGCCCATGTGGGTTCGACTCCCACCCCGCCCACTTGCGCATGAGGAGTGTGGGAGTCGCGGGGGCTCATAGCTCAGCTGGTTAGAGCGCTTCCTTGACATGGAAGAGGTCAGAGGTTCGAATCCTCTTGGGCCCACCATTTGATGAAGAGATGAAGCGAGGAATCCCTGTGCCACAGACGGATACGGGTTCAACAGGCGTGACGACCCCTCCCCGGGAATTGCTGGAGCGGTCGCCGGCCCTATCGGTGGTTATTCCGGCCTACAACATGGCGGCGCCACTGCGGCGCTGCCTGCAGGCCGTGCGGGCGTCGACGGTCCCGCTGCACGAGGTCATTGTGGTGGACGACGCCTCGACCGATGAGACCACCGAGGTAGCCCGGGCCTTCGGGTGCCAGATCGTTCGCCTGCCGGCCAATCGGGGCCCAGCGGCGGCCAGGAATGCCGGCGCGGCCGTGGCCTCGGGAGAGCTGCTGCTGTTTGTGGATGCCGATACGGCCATGTTCCCGTCGACGATCGTCCAGGCCCTCGCTACGCTGCAGGCGTCCGGAGCCGATGCGGTCTGCGGGGCGTTTGCCTCGGAGCCCCTGAATGCCGGGTTTTTTCCACGCTACGCGGCGCTGCTCAAGCATGAGAGCCACGGACACCGCGTGCGCCCCTACAACGTCTTTGCAAGCCAATGCGGGCTCATCCGGCGAGCCGTGTTCCAGGCGGCCGGCGGATTCACCCCGTTCCGCCCGGGGGTGGATATTGAAAATGAGGAGTTCGGCCGGCGCGTGGCGGCGCGGTGGCGCCTGGTGCTGGATCCGGCCGTGCAAGTCCGCCACCAGTTCAGTGCGGGGCCAGGGTTGGCGGCCAAATGGTTCCGTCGCGCGTTTTGGTGGGCACGTTATTTCTTGAGGCACCGCACGTTCGAGCCGGTCCTGATGACGCCCGGCGTGGCGGTCGGCACGCTGATGGGGCCGGTCATCCTGGGTGGGGTCGCGGCGGCGGTTACCCTGTCCGGCCCGGCGGCCTGCCTGGCCCTAGTGGCCCTGGGAGGAGCCCTGCTCCTGTTTTGGCGAAGCTACGGCGATATCGTGCGCCTCGCCCGTCGAGACGGGGGCTGGAGGTTCGCCGTGGCGGTCCTGGCCGCCACCCTGGGGATGTCCTGCGTGGTCAGTGCGGGGGCTCTCGCGGGCTTGGTGAGCGGCCCGCTCCCGCTGCCGGGCCCCGAGGCGGGATCATGATTCCCCGATGGCTCGATCGCGCGAGCATTCTGGCCGATCTGGCGCGGCAGCCCACGCCGATCTATCTCATTCTGTATGTGACCGCGCATTGCAATTTCCGGTGCCGGATGTGCTTCTACCTCGATCAGATCGAGGCGGCCTCGTCGAATGAGCTCACGCTCGACGAGATCACACAGATCTCCCGCTCCTTTGGCCGGCTGATCCAGCTCTCGTTGACGGGCGGAGAACCCTTTTTGCGGCGCGACCTGCCGGAAATCATCGAGACGTTCGTGCGCCAGAATCGGGCGCGCTATATCACCATCCCGACGAATGGCTCGATGCCGGACCGCGTGGAGGCGATCGTGCGGCGGGTCACCGCCCAGTGCCCCGACACCTGCTTCCGCATCCCGCTGTCCGTCGACGGGGTCGGCGCGGCGCACGACGAGATCCGGCGGACCCCCGGGTCCTTTGAGAAGCTCCGGGAGACCTACCGGCGGTTGGACGCCCTGCGGGCAGGGTCGCACAACCTGCTCATCGATGTCAACATCGCGTTCTCGGGCCTCAACCAGGAGGCGATCGACCAGATCGTGGCGTTCGTCGACGAGCATTGGACGGTGGACAACCTGAGCGTCACGTATGCCCGCGGCAAGATCCGCGACGCGACCGCGCGCCAGGTCTCGGCGCAGAAGTACCGGGCCCTCATCGGCCGGCTGCAGCAGCGGGTGCGGCGCCAGGAAGTGCGGCCCTGGTCGTCGCTCATCCGGGCGGTCATTGCGGAGAGCTGGGAGACGATCGCCAAGACCCTCGAACGCGATGCTATGGTGATCCCATGCCGCGCGGCGGCCCGCAAGCTCGTGGTGATCAGCGAGAAAGGGGAGGTCTACCCCTGCGAGATTTTGCCCGGCGACCGGTTCGGGCTGGGCAATCTGCGCGCCGAGGGCTATGACATCCGACGGGTGCTGGCCACCGCCCGCACCGCCGGCGTCCGAGACTACATCAAGGACACGCACTGTCACTGCACCTTCGAGTGCGCGGTGAACACGAACGTGGTCTACCACTGGCCCGGCTACCCGAAGCTCTTGTGGCGGGCCCTGAAACCCCGTTGGGAGGCAGCCCGTGACGTTGTCACGTCCCGCGCCTAAGGCGTCGGCCCCGCACGGGCTGGAGCCGCTGCGGCACTCGGCGGCGCATATCCTGGCGCAGGCGGTCAAGCGCCTCTGGCCTGAGGCGCGGCTGGCCATCGGCCCGCCGATCGAGGAGGGCTTCTACTATGACATCGCATTCCCTGTGCCGGTGACGGAGGAGGATCTGCCGAAGATCGAGACGGAGATGCAGAAAATCATCGCGGAGAATCACCCCTTCCGGCAGTCGCAGAAGCCGCGCGCGCAGGCCCTGAAAGAACTCGAGGCGGCGCGCGATCCGTTTAAGGCGGAGATCGTGCGGGAGCTGACCGATGGACAAGTCTCCTTCTTTACCGACGGAGAATTCACCGATCTGTGCGCCGGGCCGCACGTTGGCTCGACGGGCGAGGTGAAGGCGGTCAAACTGCTCTCGGTGGCCGGGGCCTACTGGCGCGGCGATGAGAAGAACCCGCAGCTGACCCGGATCTACGGCACGGCCTTTCATTCCACGCAAGAGCTCGAGGCATTCCTTGCGCTCCGCGAGCAGGCGAAGCTCCGCGACCACCGGAAATTGGGGCCCGCCCTCGGCCTCTTCACGATCCTCGAGCCGGCGGGGCCGGGCCTCGTCTTCTATCTGCCGAAGGGGGCGCTGGTCCGGCAGTTGATCGAGCAGTACTTGCGGGAGGAGCATGCCCGGCGCGGCTATCTGCCGGTGATCACCCCGCATTTGCTCCGTGCCAACATCTGGCAGCGCTCGGGGCATTATGACTACTACAAAGAGAACATGTACATCTTCAAGGTGGAGTCGCAGGAGTTCGGCCTCAAGCCGATGAACTGCCCCGGCCACATCCTGATCTACGAGACCGGCTTT
>Ga0209515_10000755_pt1 | contig 56982 bp, 42 predicted proteins | sample Subgroupgradi54m_FD_187454 | JGI IMG/M metagenome (GOLD analysis project Ga0209515, IMG submission 187454) | Subsurface groundwater microbial communities from S. Glens Falls, New York, USA - GMW60B uncontaminated upgradient, 5.4 m (SPAdes)... ... | reverse complement strand
GTCCCAATATCGTATGATGGTGATGCATCGCTTAACTCCTCTTGTTTTCAATGGTTATGCTTGATTGGCACACTCATTGTAGAGGTTTGTTAGGCGATGTTCTATTTATAATTTAGACACGTATGATACGAGATATAAATAAAATCAGATTAACGGTACCACCTATTTCCGAACAACGTGCCATTGCCAAAATTCTTTCTGATCTGGACGAAAAAATCGAGCTGAACCATCAGATGAATAAGACTCTCGAGGCCATCGCGCAGGTGCTCTTCAAGAGGTGGTTTGTGGATTTTGAGTTTCCAGACGAAAAAGGAAAGCCCTATAAATCATCAGGTGGAAAGATGGTGGATTCAGAATCGGGTGACATTCCAGACGGTTGGGAAATAAAACCTCTTGATCGGATAGCAGATTTCTTAAACGGCCTCGCTTTACAGAAGTTTCCAGCTGTGGGCGAAGAATATCTTCCGGTTATAAAAATCCGCGAGCTTAACCAGGGAATTACGGAGTCGACGGACAAAGCTAGTCCGGACATTGACGGGGCATATATTGTAAATGACGGCGATATTCTTTTTTCTTGGTCAGGTAGCTTGCAGGCATGTATTTGGTGTAACGGAAAAGGCGCGCTTAACCAGCACCTCTTCAAGGTAACATCCGCAAATTATCCGAAGTGGTTTTATTATCAATGGGTCAAGTTTCATCTGCCCGAATTTCAGCGAATTGCTCAAGGTAAAGCCACAACTATGGGACATATTCAACGGCATCATCTATCAGCGTCATTGGTTGCTATTCCGACGGAAAGAGTTTTCGAAAAAATGAACAACGTGATGGTCCCGCTTTTGGACCGAATAATTGTAAACAACATAGAAACTCGGAAATTATCAGCGATTCGCGATTCCCTTTTGCCGAAGCTGATGTCGGGGGAGATTAGGGTGGCAGCATGAGGTTTAATCCCCAAACCCATCATCGTCGATCGGTGCGCCTGCCGAATCATGATTATTCATCGGCCGGCGCGTATTTCGTGACAATCTGCACCCGAAACAGGGAATGTCTGTTTGGATCGGTTGTTAATGGCGTGATGGTCTTGAACGATGCGGGAAGAACGGCGGAATCATATTGGCGGGAAACACCTGAACATTATCCGGATGTTATGGCAGATGTGTATGTCGTGATGCCAAATCATGTGCATGGGATATTGGTTATTAAAAATGGTGTAGGGGCGAATAATTATTCGCCCCTACGAAACCGACCGTGCGGCACATCCAGAACTGTCGGCGCCATCGTGCGGGGTTATAAAATTGGCGTGACAAAATGGATGCGGGAAAATACGGACATGCACGATGTTTGGCAGCGCAATTATTACGAACGTGTTATCCGGGATGAGGGCGAATTAAACCGTGTCCGACAATACATTGCCGATAATCCTCTGAAATGGGATATCGATTCTGAAAATCCGAATAACATCCGCGACTCTCTTTTGCCGAAGCTGATGTCGGGGGAGATAAGGGTAGGGGCATGAGCACACAAGCGTATAACCATTTTGAGAAAAGTATAAAGCGAAGCGAAACGTTGCTTGAAGTGCATAAATTTCTTACCCAGAAAAGTGGGCGTCCGCTCTGGTGGGCGTCTGATGTTTTGCGTGCCGCAATTGTGTTGATCATGTCCAGCTGGGATTCATATGTACATGATGTTGTTCAAGAAAATGCTTCTCAATTTATCAGGAACAAAAAAGGAAAAGATCTACCAAAAAAGTTGGTCGAGATTCTTAAAGAAGCTATTCCATACGAAAAAATGTTGGAAATATGGCACGAGGAGAAGCCGGATGTGATTATCTCGACGGCTATAAGAAAGCGAAATGCAGAGCGTACTTTCATGAAACCAGATAAAGCTGAAGAGGCTTTGAGAGTTTTAGGCATTGTGGATGTTTGGAAATCGGCTGCTAAATATTTTAATCGTAGGAAAGACGGACTCAAAACTGTTTTTGAAGGTTACGCCAAACGTCGTGATCAAATAGCCCACGAAGGAGACATGGGTAAAGCCACCAGATCAAAAGGCAGATTGAGAAGTATACGTAGGCCGTACATCGATCAATGTTTAGCTGATGTGAAAAAATTAGCAAAAATTGTTGATGAAATCATTGCAAGTGAATAACCGGGTGTCAGAATCCCAATTCGAACCCAGTTTGTGAAGGTAAGCGCTCAAGAAATTTATAGAGATGGCGACATGAGTTTGGAAACTTTTATTAAGGAGGGAAAATGCGATCGTTTGAGCATGGATATTTTTTAGAACAACCTATTTCGCAGGATCTTTTGATGACGGTTCGCAGGCTCGGGGAACACCGTGGCCGGCAAACGCTTTATCATGAGCAGTTCCCGGAATTGCTCGAGACTCTGAGGCGCGCGGCCATGATTCAAAGCGTTGAGTCATCCAATCGAATAGAAGGAATCACGGTCGATCACAATCGGCTTGAAGCGATACTCGCCAAAAAGACAAGCCCTAAAGACCGCCCCGAAAAAGAAGTCGCCGGATACAGGAACGTTCTCGCCGAGATCCATACGAACGCGAAGCGGCTGGCGCTCACCCCGGAACTTATTCTCCGTTTTCATAAGCAAATGTACGCGCTGACGGAAGAAAAAGGAGGCCATTGGAAGGAAAAAGATAACGCAATTTTAGAAGTTCGCCCCGATGGGAAACAAGTTGTCCGGTTCAAGCCTGTTTCGGCCTTGGCGTCGCCTGATTTTATGAAGAAGCTGTGCAGGCTTTATCATCAAACCATGGATGAACGAAAAGTCGAACCTCTGCTTGTGGTCGCTTCTTTTGTTTTTGATTTTGAATGCGTTCATCCTTTTCGGGATGGCAATGGAAGAATGGGACGTTTACTCACGCTTCTTTTACTTTATCAGGCAGGCTATGACGTTGGCCGCTATATCAGTTTGGAGCGAATCATAGAAGATACCAAGGAAACGTACTATGAAGTTCTTTTGAAGAGCTCCCAACAATGGCATGAAGCCAAACATGACTTGCGCCCATGGTGGAATTATCTTTTAGGAACGCTTACAGCCGCTTATAAAGAATTTGAAGAACGAGTGGGTACGATCACAACAGTCCGTGGCGCTAAACGTGAGATGGTGCAACAAACGATTAAACGTTTGCCGACTCGTTTTCGTTTTAGCGAGCTTCATCGTGTCTGTCCGGGCATCAGTTACCCTACTTTAAAGCGGGCTCTCATGGATCTTAAGAGGAACAAGAAAGTGCGCTGTCTTGGAAAAGGCAGAGATGCTGAGTGGGAACGAATAGGGTCGTGGAACGATTAATAGTATCACGAAGTTAATTTAAGACCCTATTAGGAAACGGCGGGTATGCCACATATCATCACTGAATCCGAGGTCGAAGAAGCTGCGCTCGAAATTCTTGAAGAGCTGGGATACGAGGTCGTTCATGGGCCTGATATCGCGCCAGATGGCACGAGCCCGGAGCGGCAGAGCTATGCTGATGTCTTGCCTCTCGGCCGTTTAAAGGATGCGGTTGACCGGTTAAATCCAAAGGCCCCGCGAGAAACCAAAGAAGAAGCGATCAGACAGATTCTACGATCCGAGAGCCCCGATCTTGTGCTCAATAATCGCCGTTTTCACAAAATGCTGGCGGATGGTGTTGACGTTGAGTATCGCCTGCCTGCCGGCAGGCAGGAAAAGGTGATCGAGAAGCGACGGAGAAGATATGGCTTTTTGATTTCGACAATCTTTCAAACAACGAATTCCTAGCAGTTAATCAATTCACCGTCATTGAAAATAATCACAATCGTCGTCCGGACATCAGCCTTTTCGTGAACGGTTTACCGCTCGTCGTGGTCGAGTTAAAGAACCCGGCTGATGAAAACGCCACAGTTTTGTCCGCTTTCAAACAATTTCAGACTTATAAGTTTCAAATTCCCTCGCTTTTTAATTACAACGGAATTCTTGTTGCAAGCGACGGTTTTGACGCAAAGGCCGGAACAATCACTTCTGATTGGGAGCGCTTTCTACCGTGGAAGACAATCGACGGCAAAGAAAAAGCGCCTCATGCGATGCCTCAGATCGAAGTGCTTCTTAAGGGTATGTTGAATAAGAAGACCTTGCTCGATCTCGTACGAAATTTTATAGTTTTTGAGCAGGAACAAACCTGCCTGCCGGCAGGCAGGGATACCAAAGAAAACGTGATCAAGGTTTCAAAGAAACTCGCGGCTTATCATCAGTACCACGCCGTGAATAAGGCCATCGACGCGACACTTAAGGCCTCGCGTGTTAAGGGCGATAGACGTTGCGGCGTGGTTTGGCACACTCAAGGATCAGGTAAAAGTTTGAGCATGGTTTTCTATACCGGAAAGCTTGTTCTGAATCTGGGCAATCCCACGATTGTAGTTCTAACCGACAGAAACGATTTGGATGATCAACTTTTTGGAACTTTTTCGCGGTGTAATGAACTTTTGCGCCAGGCTCCGGCACAAGCAGAATCGCGGTCAAAGCTAAGAGAATATCTCAAAGTTTCATCAGGCGGGATTGTATTTACCACTATCCAGAAATTCTTTCCGGAAGAAAAAGGTGACATCTACCCGTGTCTTTCCGAGCGTCGCAATATCGTGGTGATAGCCGATGAGGCACACCGGAGCCAGTACGATTTCATAGACGGTTTTGCCAAGCACATGCGCGATGCTTTGCCGAATGCTTCGTTTATCGGATTTACCGGAACGCCTGTTGAATTGCGTGATAAGAATACCCGCGCGGTCTTTGGCGACTACATTGATATCTATGACATTGAGCAGTCCGTCATTGATGGCGCGACAGTCAGAATTTTTTATGAAAGCCGCCTTGCGAAGCTTGAGCTAAAGGCCGATGAGCGTCCTAAGATCGATCCGAACTTTGAAGAAGCCACGGAAGGCGAGGAAATCGCCAAAAAAGAAAAACTAAAATCAAGGTGGGCGCGGCTTGAAGCCATTGTGGGAAGCGAAAAGAGGGTCAAGCAGATCGCCAAAGATATCGTGAATCACTTCGAGGAGCGTCTCAAAGTCCTTGAAGGAAAAGCCATGATCGTTTGCATGAGCCGGAGGATCGCCATAGACTTGCACCGTGAAATCGTGAAGCTTCGCCCGGACTGGTACCACAAAGACGACGATAAGGGTACGATCAAGGTGATTATGACCGGCTCCGCTACCGATCCAGTTGAATGGCAAGAACATATTCGCAATAAACCCAGGCGTCGAGATATCGGTGACCGTGTGAAGGATCCATCGGATCCGCTGAAGCTCGTCATCGTACGCGATATGTGGCTTACCGGCTTTGACGTGCCGTGTTTACACACAATGTATCTCGACAAACCTATGCGTGGGCACGGCCTCATGCAAGCGATTGCGCGAGTGAACCGCGTTTTTAAAGATAAGCCGGGTGGTTTGGTGGTGGATTATCTGGGGATTGCCGATGATTTAAAGCGCGCGCTTTCCGAATACACCGAAAGCGGAGGTAAAGGCAAACCCGCTTTTGATCAGGAAGAAGCCGTGGCTCTCATGCTTGAAAAGTATGAAGTGGTCTATGGGATGTTTCACAAGTTTGACTATAAGCCGTTTTTTGTCGCGTCCGTTACAGAGAAGATGACGATTATTACCAAAGCCCAAGAGTATATTCTAGCGCAGAAAAGTGGCAAGGAACGTTTTATGGCGTATGTCACACAGCTTTCGCAGGCCTTTGCGCTTGCGGTGCCGAGTGTCGAAGCGCTAAAAATCAGGGATGACGTTGGTTTCTTTCAGGCGGTACGAGCGCGTCTTGCCAAATATGAAACGGGAGGCGGAAAGACGAAAGATGAATTGGATTCGGCCATCAAGCAGATTATTTCAAAGGCTGTCGCATCGGACAGGGTCATAGATATTTTTGAGGCGGCGGGTCTAAAAAAACCGGACATCTCCATCTTGTCAGATGAGTTTTTAGCGGAAGTTAAAAACATGCCGCATAAGAATCTCGCTTTCGAACTTTTAAAGAAACTTTTGAATGATGAGATTAAAATCCGATCCAAACGTAATCTGGTTCAAGGCCGGTCATTTGCCGAGATGATCGAAAAGGCAATCAAGAAATATCAAAACAAGGCTATTGAAGCGGCACAGGTTATTGATGAACTGATTCAACTTGCGAAAAAGATGCGCGAAGCCGAACGCCGCGGAGAGGGTTTGGGACTCAATGAAGACGAGTTGGCTTTTTATGATGCGCTTGAAGTGAATGACAGCGCAGTTAAGGTACTCGGAGATGATGCGCTTCGCGCGATAGCGCGTGAACTGATCGCGGCCGTACGTAATAACGTCACCATCGACTGGACTTTGAAGGAAAGCGTCCAAGCAAGATTGCGCGTCATGGTAAAGCGAATCTTAAGAAAGCACGGATACCCGCCTGATAAGGAAAAGAAAGCCACCGAAACGGTTCTTGAGCAGGCGGTGCTTCTTTGTAAAGATTGGGCCGACACGGGATCGATTGCTGAGGAAAAATCAGATTTATTTTTGAGTGATATTGTTTCCGATGAAGAAATAAACGAGGCGGACAAATTTACCGAATATTTGCCGGTGCATTCTCTGCAAGCGGTTGCAACGAACTTTGGCAGAGAAGAAACGGTTGATATTCTTGGTTGGAAAAAGATAGAGAACAAACGCCTCAATAAAAACATGTTCATTGCCAAAGTTGTGGGCAAGTCCATGGAGCCGACAATCCCGGACGGAAGTTTCTGTCTTTTCAGATTTGAACGCGGCGGTTCCCGGAGCGGTCTCGTGGTTCTTGTGGAATCAAGACGTGTTTCGGACCCGGAGACTCAGCATCAATTTACCGTGAAGCGGTATAAAAGCGAAAAAGAAAATGGAGTGGATGGTGAATGGCGACATAAGCGGATTGTTTTGTCTCCGGATAACAAAGAATTTAAGGATATCGTACTCGAAAACGTTTCTTCCGAGGATTTCAGGGTTGTGGCAGAGTTTGTCGAAGTGTTGAAACGGTAATTCGGATCATTTCCCTCTGTTCTTTGATAGATGGCAATTTGGCAATCTGAAAAAGTACCCTGTAAGGAAACGCCTTGATCACGTTTTGATCACTGCAATCCTTCATCCGGTCGATAAAGTCCTTCGGCAAGCCTTCTATGAGCGTCATAAACTGCGAAACGCGGGCCCTGGTGACGCCGAAGTGTCGGCCCGCGGCTTCAAGGTGGATCCGGGGTTTTCTTGACAAGGCCTCAAACGCGCCTTGCAATACTGAAAGTTTGTGATATAATGCGCTTAGTTGGAGAATTCAATGGTCGTTAATGCTTTAGCTTACAACGTCAGGCCCGTTATCCGCACGGCGAAGAATGCCGCGTGGCAGGATATTTTTATGTCTTGTCACCGCCTTTCGAAACCGGCCGTGGTGGGTTTAAGGGAGACCGCTAGAGCGTAAACGATCCTTAAAACGAAAGCAGTACCCGATAAACCCATTACCGATTCCGGTGATGGGTTTTGTTTTTTGCGCAAAGCGCAAAAAACAATCCCGAGCGTAGTCGAGGGATAATCATTAAAAGGAGGGGGCCATGTTAAAGACCATCGGACATGCCGGTTGGCAGAAAAGAGCCGTCGTATCCAAGAATCCCGTGAAACTCACGGCGCTTCTTTATTTAAAAGAGGCTTTGCTGAAGGAACAATACGAAGAGTGCAAAGGGATAGTCCGCATCGCCAAGCAGTTTGGCGCGGCGGATTTTGAGATCCAGGATCTTTTGGAGGACGCCAGACGAAGACCTGGGTAATTAGCAGTCTGCTGAAAAAACCTCATCTGCGGCGTCCTTCGACTTCGCTCAGGATGGTGAGCTTGTCGAACCATTGCTCCCGCGCTCCCTTGTGCGACGTATCTTCCGATACGCCTCCGCGGTCGCTTGGTCGCGCCTTGCATCTGAGGCTTTTTCAGCAGACTGCTAGGACCGCGTCGCTGCTTTCAACAATCTTATTTCGTGCGGTTTTAATTCTCTTCTCTGACCAAACCTGAGATCCCCAAGCGTAAGCGGCCCGTACTTCAGCCGTTCGAGTTCTATCACCCAATGGCCGATTTTCTCGAAAACTCTGCGGATCTGCCGCTTTTTTCCTTCATGAAGCTCGACAAAAAGCGTCGTTTCGCGCGGTGTCCTGGATTCAATTTCAATTTTACAAGGAGCGGTCTTGCCCTCCTCCAACAGAACTCCCCTTTCAAGACGCTTCACCGCTTCTTCGGTCACAACACCTTTCACCCTTGCCCTGTAAAGTTTTTTGACGCCAAATTTAGGATGCGTCAGGTGAAACGCGAGCTCCCCGTCATTGGTCATGATGAGAAGCCCCGTGGTGTCTCGGTCAAGCCGGCCGACTGGAAAAATTCTCTCAGGAATATCCTTAAAAAAATCGGCGACGGTGCTTTCAGCGTGTGGGTCCTGAAGCGTGGTCATCACCCCTTTGGGTTTATTGAAAATGAAATATCTTTTGTCGCGGCCGGTCTCGATCGCAAGCGGCTGGCCATCAACGGTGATTTTGTCTTTCGTAGAATCGATTCGAAAACCTTTTTCACGGACAACTTCTCCATTGACCGATACCTTCCCCTCTTCGATAAGGGAAACTACGCCGCGGCGGCTCGCGATCCCGTGTCTAGCGAGAACAACCTGTAATCTTTCAGTTTTAACTTTATGTTCTTTCTGCATGAACGCTTCCAGGCCTGCCTGCCGGCAGGCAGGCGCCCAAACGGATGGTTGAATGCACTGTATTACGAAGCCTGCCGTCTTATACGTTTTCTCTGCAGAGGATCCAGTACTCTTTTGCGAAGGCGGATATTTTTCGGCGTCACTTCCACCAAATCGTCCGGTCCGATGTATTCGATCGCCAGTTCCAAATTCATTTCGCGGGGTGGCGTCAGAACCAGCGCTTCGTCGGATCCTGAGGAACGCATGTTCGTCAATTTCTTCGTTTTGCAGGGGCTCAAATCCAAATCCTCTCCCTTAGAATTTTCTCCGATAATCATTCCCTGATACACTTCGACGCCGGCGCCTACAAAAAGCTCTCCCCTTTCTTGCGCGTTGCAAAGACCATACGCGTTTGACAAACCGGGCTCGCTCGAAACCAGCGACCCCTGCGGCGCCGTATTGAGCTCCTGATCCAGCATGGGTTTGTATTCGTCAAAGACGTGATGCAGGGTCGCGGTGCCGCGCGTTTTTGTCATCAAAGCGCCTTTTAGGCCGATGAGGCCGCGGGTGGAAATTTGGTATTCCAGATGAAGCTCGCCCGTGGAGGCTTGAGACATATTTTTTAGAATTCCCCGACGGCGGCCTATCTCCTCAATCACCGCCCCTTGATAGGAGGCCGGAACATCGACGATCAAAAACTCAAAAGGCTCTTGTTTTACGCCGTTTTTCTCATGAAGGATCACTTCCGGTTGTGAAACCTGAAGTTCGTAGCCTTCGCGCCGCATCGTTTCAATCAATATCGCAAGGTGAAGTTCACCGCGGCCGGCCACAAGAAAAGTGTCGGCGCTTTCGACGTCGCTCACGCGAAGCGAGACATTCGTTTCCATTTCTTTAAAAAGCCTGTCGCGTATCATGCGCGAAGTGACGTACTTTCCTTCGCGACCGGCCAAAGGGCTTGTGTTCACGCCGAAGGTCATTTGCACTGTCGGCTCGTCAATCACCGGCGGTGGCAGAGGAGTGGGCCTATTGGGATCCGTGATGGTGTCTCCGATGCCTATATTTTCAAAACCCGCCACAGCCACGATGTCTCCCGACACCGCGCTTTCAACCTCGACGCGTTCAAGACCTTCATAAACAAGCGCGCTCGTAATCTTTGAAATGATCTGTGTGCCGTCTCTGCGCACGAGAGCGGCCGATTTGCCTTTTTCGAGTGTGCCGCCGGTGATCTTTCCGATGCCCATTTTTCCTTTGTAAGAATCCTGCAACAACGCGAGGACTAGAATTTGAAGCGGACTTTCAGGGTCCGCCTTTGGGGCGGGAATTTTCTCCAGAATCACATCCAGGAGCGGATCGATGCCTTGCGAAGGATGACGCATGTCAAGTGTCGCGGTGCCTTCGAGCGCGGACGCATAAACAATCGGAAAATCGAGCTGACCTTCATTGGCGTTCAATTCACAAAAAAGATCGAAGGTGCGGTTCACCACGTCCTCGATCTGGGAATCCGCGCGGTCCACTTTATTCACCACCACAATCGCGCCAAGCCCAAGTTCCAGCGCCTTTCGCAAAACAAAACGCGTCTGAGGCATTGGGCCGTCTTTGGCATCGATCACCAAAAGCACCCCGTCCACCATGCGAAGGATTCTCTCCACTTCGCCGCCGAAATCCGCGTGCCCCGGCGTGTCGACGATGTTGATCTTGACACCTTTGTAAACGACACTCGCGTTTTTCGCGCGTATCGTGATGCCGCGCTCGCGCTCGAGATCCATCGAATCCATGATGCGCTCGCCCATCTCCTCGATATTGCGCTGCACATGCGTCTGGCGCAGGATGGCGTCAACAAGCGTGGTTTTCCCGTGGTCGACGTGCGCGATAATCGCGATATTCCTGATTTTTTCCAATGAAATCTCCAAAATATGAAGGGAGTCTACCACAGGGTTTAAGATTGTCAATGAAGGAAAATTGCTTTAGAATGCGGGCTATGATTCAACTCAAATCCTTAACGCTCAAATCCTGCGTCATTTCCTCGCCTATGGCCGATTGTACGGACCTGGCGTATCGGCTGATTTCGAGAGAGCACGGCCTCGAATTTTGCTTCCTTGAAATGGTAGCCGCGGAATCCCTCATTCGAGAAAATAGGGGAGCGCATGAACTGATGAAAACCGTGCCGGAGGACAGGCCGCTCGGAGCGCAGCTTGTCGGCTGTCGTGCCGAGGCCATGGGCGAAGCGGCCGCGAGGGTGGAAGCGCTGGGTTATGACCTTTTGGACCTGAATCTCGGATGTCCGGTCCCGAAAGTCGCTGGCAAAGGCGCGGGCTCGGCGCTCCTCGGCCGGCCGGATGACTGCCGGGAAATATTCAATGCGGTCTTGAAAAATGTGAAAAAAATTCCTGTTACCGTCAAAATGCGGATCGGCGTCGAGGACGCTTCGGGAAACGAAGCTGTGCAAGTGGCGAAAATCGCCGAAGGCTGTGGCGTCTCGGCCGTCTCGGTGCATGGCCGCACACGCGTGCAGGGTTACTCCGGCTCGGCGGACTATCATGCGATCCGGAAAGTGAAAGAGGCGGTGAAAATTCCTGTGTTCGGAAACGGGGATGTCCTGAGCGGCGCGGACGCCCGGCGCATGCTCGATATCACCGGCTGTGACGGGGTTATGATCGGACGCGGCGGCTTAGGGAACCCGTGGATTTTTAAAAGCGTGGAAAACGTCATTCAGGGAAAAGAGGCCCTGCCTGAACCCAGTCTCGAAGACAAGAAAAAGACGCTTTTGAAACATTTCGAACTGGAGCTTCGGCACCGCGACGAGCGCACCGCCCTTCTTTACATGCGCCGCATCGCTTGCTGGTATTTCAAAAATTTGCCCGGTGTGGCGGAGTTGAGAGGGAAAATCAACCTCTGTAACTCAGTATCGGAAATGAGAAGTTTGATTCAGAGTTTTTCTATCGGGTGATTTTTAGAACTTTATACTTGAGCGTGCCGGCGGGGATTTTGATTTCGGCGACTTCGCCGACTTTGAGACCCAGCAGGCCTTTGGCGATCGGCGAGCTTACCGATAATTTGCCGTTGTCGAAATCGGCCTCGTCCTGCGTGACGATGGAATAGCTGAATTCATCCTGATTTTTGAGGTCTTTCAATAAAACTGTCGCACCGATCAACACCTGATCTTTGGCAATCTTTGTATCATCGATGAGTTGTACCCGGGTGATCCTATCTTCGTAGTCCGCGATTCTTTTCTCATTGAGCGCCTGGCTGTTCTTCGCCGCGTCGTACTCCGCGTTTTCCTTCAAATCACCGAACGCCCTCGCGCGGGCGATGTCCCCGGCAATCTCGCGGCGCTTCGTGGTTTTCAGGTGCTCCAGGTCTTTTTTAAGCCTCTCGTAACCCTTCCGGGTCATCAATATTTTTTCGCTCATCTTATTTCCCCGTCATCATGAAAGAAAGTTTAGCACAAAGTGTTTCGACCGGCAACCCCACGGCAATCGAGGCTCCTCGCCGCACTGCGTCCGGCCAAAGCGCCGCTGGACCAGGCCCACTGAAAATTAAACCCGCCGATTCTCCCGTCCATGTCCAAGATCTCCCCTGCGAAATAAAGGCCTGGCAGAAGACGCGATTCCATCGTTGAAACTTTGATTTCTCTCAAATCCACGCCGCCGGCGGTGACCTCCGCCTTTTTGTAACCCACCACTCCCGTCACCGGAAGCGCGCAGTTTAAAAGAGAGTGGGTAAGCTGTCCCAGAAGCGGATCGTTCACCCGACGCACCGACGCTTTCTCGTCCAATTTTAATTTCTTCAACAAGATCTCAACGAATCGCGCCGGCAGAGAAAATTCATCCGTCAGGAAATTTTTGATGAATTTTCCATGGGTTTTCTTTTGAGCGGCAATAAAATGTTTCTTCAGGGACTCTTCCTTAAATTTTGGAAGAAAACTCGCCTTAATTTCCGGCTGATCCTCTTTTTTTGATAAAGCAAAGTGGCGGCTGATGTCCAGCGCCGCCGGCCCCGAGAAACCAAAGTGCGTAAATAAAAACGAGCCTTCCTGCTCGGATTTCTTTTTCCCGGAATTATAAAAAGAAAGTTTTACATCCATCGTCACACCGCTTAAACTTTTCCAATCCTCATCGTCCGTGGTGAGCGGTGTCAAGGCCGGCGCTGTTTGGACAATCGTGTGGCCTAAACTTTCGGCGATCCCAAAACCTGTGCCGTCGCTTCCGGTTTCGGGATACGATAGCCCTCCGGTGGTTAACACAACCCGTTTTGCGAAAATTTGCCCGTTTAATTGAAACCCATCCCCTGATTTTTTAACGGATGTTATGCAAATTCCCGTACGAAGACCGACGTTTAAGCGCCCGATTTCCTTTAAAAGCGCCGCGAGCACCGTCTGACCCGAATGGGTGGTTGGAAAATATTTACCGGTGGGTTCAAGAACAAGCGGCACGCCCAGGCTCTCGAAAAAATGGATGCTTTCGGCCGGCGTAAAAGCTTCAAGCACATGTTTCAAAAAATGGCTTGGGGCCCCGTGATAATCCGAGGGGGTGACTTGAAGGTTCGTCACATTGCAGCGCGTGCCGCCTGAAATCAAGATCTTCGCGCCGATTTTTTGGCGGGTGTCGAAAAGCACGACTCGCGCCCCACCACGGGCCGCCCAAATCGCCGTCATGAGCCCCGCGGCACCCGCTCCGACCACCGCGATATCGGCCTCCCCGATGGTCACAACCTTAGAAGAAGCGTATCAAACAGGTTTATTGAACCGCTTCATGGCTGGTCTTTACCGATTGCTTTTTCCCAAACCGGTCGCGAGTATATGCCGTTACCGGCTCGAGTTCCTCTTTCACCTCGACAGTGTTGTGGATGCTCATGTGGGCCCTGCGTTCCAATTTACTGAGAGATCGACGCGTCGTCATGATGCGCATTTTATCATAAAAAAGTCACACGGCGCAATGTCCTTCAACCTTCTTACGTCTTTCGTTTTTTTGTGATAAACTAAAGCGATTTCGATGCGTTATCATTCAAATGGAAAATAACATGCTTGAAAAAATCTGTGATGTTTGCGGCACCACCGAATCCGTCGAAATCGAAACCGTGACGAACGTAATCCCTCAGCCGGATGAAATGTTTCCGGTGCTTTTGTGCGCCAAACACAAAAAAGCGTTGCAGGAAAAATGGCTTGACATCACCGTCGATAAAACCGGCAAGCTCTCTTTTGTCCTGAAGAAAAACGCTCCTTAAACGCTGCCCCCCAGGTACGCATTTTGAATCGCGGGATCCTCCCATAATTCCCGAGATTCCCCGGCCAATACGATTTGTCCCGTTTCAAGCACATAGGCGCGGCTGGCGATTTTGAGCGCCATGCGCGCGTTTTGTTCCACCAACAATAGGGTCTTCCCCTGCCGATGAATGCTTTCTATCATTTTGAAAATCGAGGAAACGAGCATCGGCGCAAGACCCAGAGACGGTTCATCGAGCAAAAGCACCGAAGGCCTCGACATGAGTCCCCGCCCGATCGCCAGCATCTGCTGTTCTCCCCCCGAAAGCGTGCCGGCCTTTTGTCCCAAATGCTTTTTTAAAACGGGGAATATTTCGAAGATCTCCTCCATGTCTTTCTGAATTTCGTGACGGTTACGGCGGATAAAAGCCCCAAGTTCCAGATTTTCAAGCACATTCAATCGCTGGAAAATTTTACGCCCTTCAGGCACATGGGAGATCCCGAGCTTCACGATCGCCTCCGGCGAAAATGAAGAAATAGATCGGCCGTGGAAAAGAATTTCTCCCGCAACCGGGCGAATCAGGCCGGAAATTGTTTTCAAAATCGTCGTTTTCCCTGCGCCGTTTGCGCCCAAAAGCGCTACCATCTCTCCCTCTTTGAGAGTAAGGCTGATCCCTTTCAGGCACTCCACTTTTCCGTAGCGCGTGTAAACGTGACTCAGTTCGAGCACGTCATTCCTCCCCGAGATAAGCCTGGATCACGCGTGGATTTTTTTGAACTTCCTCCGCAGAGCCTTCGGCGATTTTTTCCCCTTCATCCATCACGACGACACGGTCCGAAAGCGGCATCACGAATTTCATGTCATGCTCGATCAAAAGTACTGCCACCCCACGCTGGCGGATTTTTCGGATGAGCGCCGTAACCTCCTGTTTCTCGCTCGGGTTCATGCCCGCCACCGGCTCGTCCAAAAGTAGAAGCTTCGGATCACACGCGAGCGCGCGCGCGATCTCAAGGCGCTTCTGGCTCCCGTAGGGAAGTTGGCCGGCAATCTCATTGCCTTGATTTTGCAAGCCGATGAGACGAAGAAATTCCATGCTTTTTGAAAAAACCATCTTCTCCTCCGCGCGAAGCCTTCGGGTCCTCAAAAAAGCGTCTAAAAGGCCGGTCTTCGTCCGCGAATGAAAACCCGTCGCCACATTCTCCAAAACCGTCATGTTTTTGAAAACTCTCAAATTTTGGAATGTCCTCGCCACCCCCGCTTCCAAAATTTTGTGGCAAGGCAGGCCGTTCAAACGTCCAGGGCCGCCCTGAAAAAAAATTTCCCCCCCATCCGCCCGCAAAAGGCCTGTCACGCAGTTGAAAAGGGAAGTTTTGCCGGCGCCGTTGGGGCCTATCAGGCCCACGATTTCATTCTCGTCCACCCGGAGACTGATATGATCCAATGCCATCACGCCGCCAAAACGTTTCGTGAGAGCTTTGACTTCAAGAAGCGGCATCGGAGGCACCCTCATTTTTAGTTTGAAGCTCGCGCCTTATGAGCTGGCCGCCTAGGATTCCTTGCGGACGGAAAATCATCATCAAAATCATGAGCAACCCGAAAATGAGCATGCGGTAGCTCGCAAAACCTCTCAAAAGCTCCGGTAAAATCCCGAGCACCAAAGCGCCGAGCGCCGCGCCCCAGATATTGCCCATGCCGCCCAGGACCACCATCGCCAAAATCAGCACCGACAAAACAAAATCGAAACTGTCGGGCGTAATGATAGTCTGCTTGGAGGCAAACACCACCCCCGCGATCCCCGCGATGAAAGAGCTAGTGCCAAACGCCGTGAGCTTCACATGGAGCGTGGGAATCCCCATACAGGAGGCCGCGAGCTCATCCTCGCGGATCGCCACGAGCGCCCGGCCCGTTTTCGAATCGCTCATTCTAAGCAACAGATAAGCAGTTACGGCCACCAGAATAAGCACCAAATAAAAATAAGGCGTCGCGTTCACCGAAAACTGAAACCCAAAAAAATTCGGCCGCGCGATGCCCAGAATACCGTTGGGGCCGCCGGTCCAGCGATCCAGATTGTTGAACGCGATGCGGACAATCTCGCCAAAACCCAGTGTGGTGATTGCCAGATAATCGCCGCGGACGCGGATCGAAGGAATGCCGATTAGGAAACCAAAGATCATCGACACAAGGCCTCCGATCGGCAGTCCCAGCCAAAAGGGGCATCCTAGGTGAAGATTGAGAAGCGCGTACGTGTAGGCGCCGATCGCGAAAAAGGCCGCGTAACCCAAATTCAAAAGCCCCGTGAAGCCCACCGCGACGTTCAAGCCCATCGCCAAAAGAACGTAGATCCCGACATTGGTCATGAGATCCATGTGATAGGCATTTTTATCCAGGAGAGGAAAAAGAGAAAAAGGCAGAAGAAATAAAATAATTTTTTTCAATTAAACCTTCTCGGGAATATTTTCTCCCAGGAGTCCGGAAGGCCTGAAAATGAGCACCATGACAAGAAGCGCGAACGCGAAAACATCTTTCCATTCGGAAGAAAGATAGCCGGCCCCAAGCCCTTCAAAAATTCCCAGAAGCAGCCCGCCGATCATAGCGCCCGGAATACTGCCGATGCCGCCGAACACCGCGGCGGTAAACGCCTTTAGCCCCGCAAGATACCCATCGTGAAAATTCACACTGCCGTAATTCATCGAAAAAAGAGCGCCCGCAACAGCCGCAAGCGCCGATCCCAGTACGAACGTTGTGCGGATCACACGGTCAACGGAAATGCCCATGAGATTCGCGGCCTCAGGATTTTCGGCCGTGGCCCTCATCGCCATGCCTGTTTTCGTACTCTTCACAAACCAAGTCAAAAAACACATAAGCTCGATCGACACGCCGAATATCACGACCTGAATCAGCGAAAAAGTCACCCCGCCCAGATGAAACTGAAGATTCGGGATAATCTCGGGAACACTTTGCTCTTTCGAGCCGCAGATAAGCATCACCGCATTTTGAAGAAAAAAAGAAACGCCGATTGAGGTGATGAGCGCGGTGAGTTTCGGCGATCCGCGCAAAGGCTTGTACGCCACTTTTTCTATCGTGGCTCCTAAAAGTGCCGAGCCTATCATGGAAAAAACAAAAACGGCGATCAACGTCACCCCAAAAGGAAGTGCGCCAAACCAGGTGCTCAAAAGCCAAATCACCGAAAGCGCCAGATACGCGCCGACCATGAAAACCTCGCCGTGCGCAAAATTGATGAGCCCAAGAACGCCGTATACCATGGTGTACCCGAGCGCCACGAGCGCGTACACCATGCCAATCGTAAGGCCATTCAGGATTTGTTGAAAGAAAAGTTCTATGGCTTCACTTCCTCCAAAAATTTGAACTTCCCCTTTTCTACGACGAATATCCCCACGCTTTTGCCGACGGCATCACCTTTTTCGTCAAAATTCAAAGCGCCCAAAATCCCCGGAAAATCCTTCGTCTTTCTCACTTCCGCCAAAATCGTCTCACGATCCTTTTTGCCGGCGCGGCGTATCGCTTCGATAATGACATTTGTCGCGTCGTAGGCGTAAGCGGAGAAAGAACCCATTTCGCCGTAGCGTGCCTCATAGTGCGTGACAAAATCCCTAGCCGCGGGGAGCGCGTGCGGATCCACGCCCAGCATTGTGGCGTAAGTACCTTCGGAAAATTCCGGCCCGGCCAGTTGTATGAGCGAGACGTCAAAAATACCGTCGCCGCCCATCCAAGGGACGTTAAGTCCCGCTTTACGGGATTGTTTGATAAGGAGCGAAAGTTCCGGATAAACACCGCCGTAGAAAATAAGTTCGGGGTTCACAGATTTGATCTTCGCAAGAAGCGGCGTAAAGTCTTTCTCTCCTTGAGTGATTCCGTCATGCCTCAACACGGTCCCGCCCAGCTTCTCAAATTTTTTATGAAATTCTCCGGAAAGCCCTTTGCCGTAAGTGGTCTGGTCGTCAAGAATCGCGATCTTTTTCACGCCGAGTTTCCACCAGACAAAATTCGCCGCCGTGGGCCCCTGCACGTCATCGGTCGGACAAACCCTGAAGAAAGTGTCATAGCCCTGCCGGGAAATCTCTGGGTTAGTGGACGCCGGCGTCACCTGCGCCATGCGGCCTTCGTGGTAAATGCTCGAGGCGGCCTTGGTGCAACTGGAGTTGAAATGCCCCACGACGGCCACGACGTCAGGATTCGCCACCAATTTATTGGCGGCGAGCACCGCTTGGGTGGGGTTATGCTGGTCGTCCAGAGAAACAAGCTTCAATTTCGTTTGGCCAAACACCGGCCCTTTGATGTTGGCGTCTTCGACGGCCATCTGGGCCCCTTGTAAAACTCCGGTGCCTACGTAGGCCTGATCGCCGGTGAGAGGCGCAACCAGACCTATTAAAATTTCATTTTCTTTGGCAAACGCAGAATTCGTGGACAAAAAAAGGAGGAATAAAATACCGACGCGTCTCATTTTTTTTCGGCGGACTTTTCCCGTCTTAAATTTCTCAGCAGCACATCCAGTACCCGGTCCAGCTCTTCAAACTCACCCATCTTCGAGAAAAACCCTGAGATGTTAAGGTCGCGTGTTTTATGGATCATCGCGTCATCGGCGTGCGCGGTCACCATGACGGCGGGAATCTCTTTGTCGAATTCGCGTATCTTCATCAACACTTCGATGCCGTTCATCACCGGCATCTTAAAGTCGACAAACACGATGTCCGCTTTTTTGGATCGGACGATCTCAATCCCGGCCAGGCAGTCCGTCGTAGTCGTCACCTCGTAGCCTTTCGATTTCATCCAAAAGGACATCGTCTCTAAAAAATCAGGCTGGTCATCGATAAAAAGAATCCGGATCGGGTTTGACATAATCGGCTTTAACCTCCGAGGTTGCGAACGGGTTTGACAGGCAACGTAAACGTAAAAGAGGAACCTTTTTTTTCTTCACTGGCGACTGAAATCTGCCCCCCATGCCTTTCGACAATTTCTTTGGCGATCGAAAGCCCCAGACCCGTCCCGGCAACGCCTTGTTGATCGCCGAATTGTTGAAAACGTCCGAAGAGCTTCGGAACATCTTCCTTCGCGATCCCAATGCCGGTGTCGGTAATGCTGACCACCACTTTGGTGTTGTCCGGGCTCCAGACACTTTGCACGGTGATCTTGCCCCCCTGCGGCGTAAACTTGACCGCATTGCCGATCAGGTTATTCAGTACCTGCGTGATCTTATCCGGATCCAAATTGATTTCCGGGAAATTCCCTTCTATCTTCCTTACGATCTGGATATCTTTTGATTTGGCCCAGGTGTCCAAGGTATCGCAGGCATCCAGGATCAATTTATCCAGCCGCGTGGGAACAGACTTGAAACGCATCTTGCCTGAATCAATCTTCGCGATGTCCAGAAGGTCTTCGACGAGCCGGCTCAAATGTCCGAGATTCCGTGAAACGATACCAAGGAAGTTGGACTGAGTGTCATTGAGCGCACCCGCGTCGTGGCCCTGAAGAATCGCCATGGCCTTTTGCATCGCCACAATGGGCGTACGAAGCTCATGCGTGACGTTGGAAACGAATTTGTCCTTAATAATCTCATCTGTGATTTCTTCCAGAAGACGCTCGGTCTCTTCTCTGACAAGGCCTGAGATGGCCCCCACCACGGCCTCGGGGTCCTCCGTTTTTATTGGGAGCTTTTTGACTTTTTCACGGACATTGGCAGAAACACGGGAGGTATCGACCTTGACTTTTTTGATATCCAACACATCCATGTCGACATTTTTTTTGACATGAGCGGTTCTATACAACACGACCGCAGTCAACACGCCGACTAAAATCGCTGAGACAATAAGGGGGGCGGCTGTCATTCTTCCAGCGCAATGACCCCGCAGCCGATTCTTCCTCCGGCGTTCCCCGTCGGCTGCCCATAGTCGTCTTCCTTCTCATGCAGGATAAGGGATTTTCTGGCGACGTTGTATTTTCCACCGGCGAGCGTCAGGCCCGGCAGAACGGCCTCAAGTTTCCCACGGCCATTCGCGTCGATCTCAACGTTCCCCAAATCACCCGCGTGCGCTTTCTGAAAACCATCCCTCAAGAGGAGGCCGTGAGAAACCCCGTCCGGATTGTAATGGCCGCCGGCCGCTTTCCCGCCGTCACCGCAATCTCCCTTTTCATGAATATGAAAACCGTGCTTACCCGGCGGTACGTGTTCCAACGCCACCGAGATTTTAAGACCGTCAGATGTATCTTCAAAAGCCGCCGTTCCTGAAATGGGAGAGGCTTCTGCGGTTCCTTTAATGTCCGTCTTTCCTTTGGCTGCAAAAGCGAAAGAAGTGAATGGAAAAAATACTAATAGCCCCAGGCTTAGGATTTTTAGTTTCGTACAAACCTCCAAATAAAAAACCCGCCCTTCCGGTTTTTTGCCAAAAGGGCGGGGCGAAAATGTGGCTGAAAAATGATTAATTCCCAGACGAAGCAGCCGGTGCCGAAGGGGCGGTATTCTCTGAAACTGACGGCCCATTCAAAGAAGGCTCAAGGGCCGCCCAGGTCTTAGGTCCGACCTTACCGTCCACTTTCAGGCCGTGGCTTTTCTGAAATGCCTCAATCGCTCTTTTGGAAGCAGGCCCGATTTTTCCATCAATCGGTCCGTTGTACAATCCGGCGTTTTTTAAAGCGGTTTGAATTTTCTTGGGCTGCGCTAATGTCGCAGCCGCTGTGTTTGCCGTTTGAGCGGCGGCCCCAGGAGCTGTCACGGCAGGAGCCGGAGCACCTTGCGTCACCGGCGAAGTCTCAATCGGCAGCGCTTCTACAGCAGCCTGCTGATTGGTACTATTGGCTTGGGGAAGCTGCGCCAAATCCTCCGTGTTGCTTAAAGAATCAAAGCCCGATCCTGTCGCGTTCGTCGGCTCGTTCGACTTCTTTGCACACCCTGCCACAAAAAGCGCTAAACCCAAAAACACCGCAAAAAAAGTTATCGAATATCGCCTCATGTTCGTTTCCCTTTTTGTTGAACTGTTAATTTCGGCACGCGAAGGACAAACCCGCTGCAATTCCAAAAATTTTAAGCTTAAAAAATAACCCGTGCCGAGTATACCTGCCGCGTTTCTCCTTGTCAAGGATTGAACGGGACTGTGGTATCATAGTATCAGTGGAAAGGAAAAGCCATGTCGTCGATATTCTCACGCATCGTAAAAGGCGAATTGCCCTGCCATAAAATTCTGGAAAATGAAAGCTACCTCTCGTTTCTGGCCATTCGCCCCATCCAGCCCGGCCATACGCTGGTGATTCCGAAAAAAGAGATTGATTATATTTTCGACATTGAGGACGAACTTTTGGAGGGGCTTATTCTTTTTTCTAAAAAAACAGCTGAGGCGATTAAAAGAGCATTTCCCTGCAAAAAAATTGGCGTGTTGGTCTACGGACTCGAAGTGCCCCACGCGCACGTGCACCTGGTGCCGGTGCACGGAGTGGCGGGAGAGCTTAATTTTTCCAACGCGAAGCCCGTCAGCGACAAGGAATTAGCAGCGGCCGCGGAAAAAATCCGTGCGAATCTTTAAAAAATAGGGACGGTTCTATTTTTTATCCTTGTCATAACCAAAAAAATAGAACCGTCCCTATTTTTTGCTTTTCATGGGCGGATTGCATTTTTTGCACGGCACGTAGCCGGCGGCGATGAAGTCTTCGGGGGTCACGAGATTCGGTGCGATGTCTTCGGGACGGATTTTCTGGGCAACCTTGCATTCGATGCGGTGATAGCGGTCGGAGTTGACGCTCGCCACCAATTTTACATCGTCCGCGTAAGCCGCTCTCAAAAAGCTGCCTATCAAAATCAACATCAAAAATGCGGTCAAAATTTTCTTCAAATGCCTTGCCTCCTGTTTTGAAACAAATTTCTGGCGGCGTCCGACACCGCTCGAGTATAATACAACAACTTTCTTACAAAGGCTAACCCAACATGATTCCAAGAAACAAAGTGTTTTTCGTATTTTTCTTCTCCTTGGCAATGCTTCTAGCGTCGACTTCCTGCAACGCAAAGTCCGACACGTTTCAAAACGCGAAATACATCCCCATTCAACACGGCGGCCGCGTCCAACCCTTCGATTCTTTCGCACGGGGTGTCTTAAAACAAATAAGCGGCAGCGACACCTGGCAGGGAAAGCCGGCCACTCAGGTTTTATGGAACGCGCTGTCGGACCGCGCGAAAATAAATTCTTTGGAATGGATACGCGTCGATTATTGGGAACTCAAAAACACGCTGGGCCTGGACCCCAACCGGCATTTTTTCTCTCTTCTAGAAATAAATCCGGCGCGCGGCAAGATTGAGAGACTCGTTCAGAGTTCTCAAAACAAACGCGCCGAAGATATGCGCCCAAGCCGCCTTGAGCAAAAAGCGGCGGCGCTCTACGGCGCCATGGACGCGGTGGAAAAATTAAGTTCCGGTAATTATGAAGAAGTGATAAAGCTTCCCCCTTCCAGGGACATTAAAATTCGTCTTGAAGTTTTTTACTTTGACGTCAAACCTTTTGAATGGGCCGCTTTTTTTTATCTTCTTGGGTTTTTGTTCTTCACATTTTTTAAACGCGTGAAATTTTCAAAGCCTCTGGCTTTCTTCTGTGTGGTCTCGGCCCTTCTATTCCACACACTGGGCCTGGGACTTCGCGTGTATATCCTTTCCAGGCCGCCGGTGTCGAATATGTACGAGTCGATGATCTACATGAACTGGGCGCTCATGATTTTTGCTTCGGTTTTCGTCGCATGGAAAAAAAGTCTTCTGCCACTCGGCGCCGGGGCTTTAGTGAGCAGCCTTGTGATGATTTATGCCAATCTTCTTCCCATCGATTCGAGTCTTGATGTCTTGGTGCCGGTTTTAAGGAGCAATTATTGGCTCTCGATCCATGTGATGACCGTGGTCTCAAGCTACGGCGCGTTTGGCCTGGCGATGGCGCTGGGGCACCGGCATCTTTTTTTGACGGCGCTGGCGAAAAAATTCACGAAAAAAGCCGAAATGGAATCCGCGGAGCTCATCTACAAAGTCATACAGTTGGGGACGCTTCTCATCGGTACGGGTACCGTGCTCGGCGGCGTGTGGGCCAATGAGTCTTGGGGCCGCTTCTGGGGCTGGGACCCCAAAGAGACCTGGGCGCTCATCACATTTTTAGGGTATCTGGCCGTGATTCACTTGAAGTACGCGAAGAAATTAAGCAACTTCGCCCTGGCGATGTGCGCGGTGCTCGGATTCCTGCTTGTCCTAATGACGTGGTACGGTGTCAATTTCGTCCTGGGCCGCGGCCTCCACAGCTACGGCCAGGGTTCGGGCGGGATGATCTGGGTGATTTACTATTTAATTTTTGAAGCGTGCTTCGTCGGATTCGTGATGGTAAAGAAAATGAATTTTTGAGTTACAAATTTTTCAAATAGTTCTTGATCATCTCATGATCACCGACTAAAGCAAACTCAACCAAATCATTCGTCATCCGGAAACATATTCGTAGATGGATATTCACCCTAATTTCCCAACGATCTTCCATCAACCGTTTAAGTCCTAAGCCTTTTGAAGTCTCGTTTCTCTCAAGTGCGAGGGTAAACTTATCGATGGTGTCATCAACTTTCTCTTGATCCGATGGAGTGAGTTTCTGGTAGGCCCTATCGAAAGAGGTTCTGAATCCTATGGCCCTCATTTAAGTTTTCTTAGATGCTCCATAGCCTCCGCGCGTGTTTTATAGACTTTTCCTTTGTTCTTCGGGTCGTTATACAATTTATCAAACTTCTTCAATTCTTCCTCGGAATAAGGTTCTTCAACAACCATCGGCGTGAGAACAATCCGCTCGCTTTGAACCTGACATTTCAACAGGTCCCCTTTATGAATATGAAGCGCCCTCACCACCTCTTTCGGCAGCGTGAGCTGATATTTGCTTAAAACTTTGCTCAGAATCATGACCAGGTCCTCCTCTATAATCGAAGTATACCCTATAATCATAAAGTAGTCAATCCCTACTTTCTAACATTTCTTTTTATGCAAGCTAAGTTCGCAGTGGTACCTTGTTTTTTGTAACCCTTTAGCATCTCCGAACGCACCATCCTGAATGTCATTCCCGCGAAGGCGGGAATCCAAGCAAAAATAATTCGTGACTTTTTGGCTCTTTAGGAATAATAATAATTCTGTCATGAGCCCATCGTCGGATCCCATCCAACGATCGTTCTTGTGGATCGAAAAAACCAAAGAAGAGCTTATTGACATCGTTCTCCGGCAACAAGACCAAATCCAGGCCCTCCAGGAAGAAATCCAAAAGCTCAAAGAAAAACAAAGATCCAAATTTGCCAGGATAGCCGCTTCCGTTAAAAAAAGACGCTGGAAGAAACTTGGACGCCCCGCCGGGCATCCCGGCTCCACACGCCCCATGCCCGATCACATCGATGAAGTCGTCCATCAGACTTTGAAGAACTGCCCCTCTTGCGGGAGTAACACTTTAACTGAACTTGCCTCCGACGCCCAAGAACACGTCCAGGAGGACATTATCCCCGCGAAAGTCCATGTCACAAAGTATGTCCGGCACGTTTATTGGTGCGCATCCTGCAAAGACAAGCAATGCGCCTCCTATGCAACTGAACAAATCCCCTATGGATATTTAGGGCCCAATGTTCTTATCCACACCCTGATCTTAAAGTATCACCACGGCCTGCCGTATTCGAAGATCAAACTTGTCTTTGAAGAGCTTTGCGGCCTGACCGTCACGACTGGAGGCTTGGCCCAAGCTCTCCAAAGACTTGGGCGATGGCTCAAAGTAGAAGAGCAAACGATCCTTCAAGCCATTCGAGCTTCACCCTTTATCCATATCGACGAGACCGGCTGGAAGATCGCCGGGTCCAATCACTGGCTTTGGACTTTTGTGAATGAAAGGCTTGCCCTTTACAAAGTCCGTAAGTCCAGGGGTGGGGGTGTGCCCGAGGAGATTCTCTCCTGTGATTACCAGGGCACGGTCATCGCCGACTTCTTATCGGCCTACAACAAAATAGGCCGAAGAAGGCAGAGATGCCTCGTGCATTTACTGCGCGAGATGAGAGAATGCCGGAAGACCGACCAGTCAGAGGAGTATCTTCTCTATGACAAGAAACTCCGCAGGATTCTCTACGACGCCGGACGCTTGGAAATTGAAAGGCCTAAGCTTGCGCCCTGGGTATTCTTAAGGCGCCTCAGGTTCTTAAAGGAGCGTCTTTTGAACTTCTCATGCCTGGTCTTCTCAAACTCGAACTGGCAGAGACTGTCCAAGAGATTCCTAAAACATCAGGAAGAGCTTTTAACCTTCCTTGAGATAGAAGGAATCCCCAAAGACAACAACCACGCCGAGCGGATGATACGTCCCAACGTGATCTTCCGGAAGATCTCCTTCCAGAACATGTCAAAGAGCGGCGCTTCGGCACATGAAGTTCTTATGTCCATTCTTCAGACCCTAAGGCTTCAGGATCAAAACGCCATCCAGTTTTTCAAAACCGCCTACCTGAGGCACCGGAAGGGTAATCCTACTCCCTTGCTTTCATCTTAGTTCGGAGATGCTAAAGGGTTACAACTTGAGAAAGAGGGTGTAGTGACACAGACCTCAGGCCAAAAAATGGGAACTTCTTTAAATACAGTGAGTTATGAAAACTAAGGTGTCAAAGTCGGGGTGTACACAAATATTGACACATTAGACTCTATGTGGTATCCTTCATTTTAAGAGGAGTAAATCATGAAACTGACATCCATTCGAGAATTCCGCACCGATATTTCCTCGTACACTAAAAAAGGGGAAATGATGGTTATCACCAGTCATGGCAAGATGGTCGGGTGTTTTCTGCCCTTGACGACGACAAAAGATATCCCTATTGAGTTTAAAAGGGAATTCGTTGCGGCCTTAGGCCAAAAAATGGCCTCCACGCTTTTATCCAAGAAGTTCCAAGAAAAAGAAATCTTGAATGATTTCGAAGCATTTAAAAAGAATCGCCGCCGATAGCAACGTTCTTCTTTCGGCCGTGATTGGCAAAGCCGCACTTCGAATTCTAACACATCCTGAGATCGAAGTGATTACGACTCATTTTAACATAGGCGAGATTTCCGAATATCTTCCCCAACTAGCCTCTAAATACGAGTTGGACCTTACAGCCTTGATGCTCCAACTTCAAATGATGCCAGTGACGCTTTTCAGGGAATCGGATTATAAGAGTGAGATCCCGAAAGCGGAGAAATTCATGGGAGGCAGAGATCTTGACGATAAGCATCTTTTGGCTTTAGCTCTAAAAGAGAATGTGCCGATTTGGTCTAATGACAAGGATTTCGAAAATCTACTGGTTCCGGTTTACAACACGGCTCAATTGCTAAAAATTTTGGAAGCCTAATGAGAACCGGCGGCTGGCTGGTGCGCTTCCTCAAGAACCCCTTCGAAGTGCTGACCGAAATCTACCGCATGATCCGGACTACGGAGGTTTCCGCTTAAGGCGGTTTTGTGGTAAACTACGGTTAGGATTTTGAAAGTTAGAGGAGGTCCTCTTGACATTTACAGACCGTATTGAAATAAACCCCAAGGTGATGATGGGTAAGCCTGTTATTCGCGGCACACGGATTACCGTCGAGCTTATCTTGAGAAAGCTGAGTGAAGGGGCAATGGAAAAGGATATTTTCGACGCTTATCCCAAGCTTACCCGAGAGGACGTGCATGCGGCGATTCGTTATGCGGCTGATACTTTGTCCCACGAAGAGACAGTGATCCTTAATCCGGGTTCGATGTCAAATCAATAGCCGAAATATCTCCAAGAGCCGAGGATCTTCACGTCATTAATTTTGCCTGTAATGAGAAAAGAGTGGCGTGATATTCATTCGATATCCATCACCCGGCAGACAAAAATTACCCTCAGAAATTCTGTCTTTAATCAAGTTACACGGGCAGAAACTGGAAAGCTCCTTCACTGTAGTGCAACCTGGTCGTGTGCGAATTGACAATTTACCTATTTAACTTTCCCACACACCTCAAGCCGCTCGCCACCAAAACGTCGGTGGGCCTTCAGCCGAAGCTGGTTTGGCCGGAATCACGAATGCACCTGTGACACCTTTGAATGCCACGGACCTCTTCGGCGCGAGGCTGGCGTCGAGTCGCAGTGCGATTGGGTTGGTGAAAGACCCGACCGCGATTTCGAGGGGATTGCTTCGTCCCGAGCAAAATCGAGGGACTCGCAATGACACTGGAGGAATCCAAGGGGCGAGGTTGGTCGAGGTTAACACTGGCGAAATCGCCATGGTGATCTTGGAGTATACGAATGCACACCCGGCGCCTATTCACAAGGCCTTGCCGCTTAAAGTGGTGGTAGAAAAAGGCACGCTCGATCCAGATTTCATTGCTCTTGTGAAGGCTGTGAGTGATAAGAATCTTATACTTTATTACAGTGAGGCCGATGCTAAATTGGCCCGGATGGCCGAAGAAGCCAAAGCCGCATTGAATAAGGCTTCGCTTGAGTGGCTTGCGGCTAACGTCGTGCCTGTGAAAGAAGGGGAAATTTTACCGCAGTTAAAACAAATCTCAAGCTTTGATCAAAATGCGAGAGTTCTCTTTATCGCCGATGACTCCAAGAATTTCGTGAACTCGATTGAGAAGACTCAAGCGCACGGCGCTACTGACCGATTTATTGTCGCTCCCGAAAACTTAAGCGCCAAGACTCGTCCCACGCCTCAAGAATACTTCGCCGTGCTCTACGTGGCGGACTCCGAGAAAGTCTTAACTGCCCTCGGCAAAGAAACGGATTACCAAGACCCAGCCATTCTCCAAATCTTCCGCAAGGGTTGGGCTAAGTTCATCGCCATCCCCATTAAGATCCTTGAGGAGTTGAGAAGGGCCATTGCTTCTTTACAGGCTACATCTGCTGCGGCTTAACCAAAAACAAATCAATGGAATATATGGTATACTTAAAAGCAAGAGACTTATTGGATGCCCATTCAGAAACCTATAAGGTACGATCGGCATGCGCGCCGTCGTATGAAGTGGAGAAGGATTTCCGATTCCAACGTCGAGGAAACTTTAAATTCTCCCGATAAAATTGAGTCCACATTTGTTGGCAGGATGAATGCGTTTAAGAGAATAGGTGAAAGATTGATTAAGGTTACCTATAGGGAATCTGATAATGAAGTTTTGGTTATCAGCGCCGTGGATAAGTCGGATTAGGGAGGTGTTTATCTCATGAAGATTGAATACAGTAAGACAGCTGACGCCCTTTACGTTTATTTCCGGCAGGTAGAAGTGGCTAAGAGCAGAGAGGTAGAAGAGGGTGTTGTTATAGACCTGGATAAACAGGGCCATATTGTCGGTATTGAAATTCTTGATGCGAGCAAGCGCCTCACACCTTCCGAGCTTGTGAACGTTAATATTGAGAACCTACCCGTCGAGGCCTAGAAATAATTCCAGTTGAAAAATTGGCGCTCTTATTCGTCGCCGACGCGCATCGGGTATTGACCGCCGGTGAAGAAAACGGACTTAAGACCGAGCTCACCTAAATTCTTGGCAGCGGCATTCAAATGATCTTCATCAAAAAGGTATACGAGTTTATCCGGAATTTCTTGGTGGGCAAGACCGCCCTAGAAGTCGCGGCTTAGGGTAAGATTGTGATATACTTCTACTTGGATGAAAGGAGTGTGAGGTTGAAGTGAAAGTTACGGTTGACATGCCTATCGACGGGGTCAAAGAGATTTTTGCGCAGCTCACGCCCCAGGAATTGCAAGCCGTTTTTATAGCTTTGCAAGACCGTCTCGAAAGCTTCCAGATGATGAAGCTCGCCGAATCGGCTTTCGTCGATTGGAATACCGAAGAAGATCTGTATTCGAATGGATAAGCCTAGAAGAGGCGACGTTATTCTTGTCCGCTTCCCTTTTACGGATCTCCAATCAACCAAGTTGAGACCTGCTGTAGTACTGGCCGTTCACGGAGAAGATGTCGTGGTGGTTGGTATTTTTTCAAATCTCCCCGTTTCTCTGAAAAATACATGGATCCTCGTTTCTGAAAAAGATTCCTATTTTATCCAAACAGGCCTTAAGAAATCTTCGATCATTAAAGCCGAGAAGATCGCTCTTTTACATTATTCAGTTATTCACTCCGTGATAGGTTCTTTTCATCCATCTTTAATGGATGCATTATCTCAGCGCGTCAAGACAGCTTTACAACTTCCCTAGGATCCAATCTAACCTCTTCAGCGCGCGCATGGCGGCCACGCGCAGTGCGATTGGGCCTAAGAAACAAGGCCTGGCAAGCCCCATCGGCGCCCGACTGGCCCAGCCGGATACGGCGGATTCTATTGCGCGGTCTCTGACACAGCTCGTCGAGGCTGGGGGGAATCAGGCGGGACCCAAGGTGTTGCCGCTTCGAGCGGTTTTGAAAGATGGGGCCGTAGACTCTGACTTCGTTTGGGTCGCGCGGGCGATTGGCAATAACCTGCGTCTTGTGCTTTATTATAAGGAAGAAAGCCCCGAGGCCGCCCAGGCCGATATGGCCCGCGAAGCTCTGCCAGGTGTGAGCATCGTGGCCGTCAGAGAAGGGGCGGACGTTATTCTTCAACTTAAAGTTGAGGCCCAGCTTCCTAATATCGAAACAGCCGCCATTCAATTTAACGAAAGGGATTTCGTCAGTTTTGAAAGTCCAATCATTCGAACCAAAAATTCGAAGCTTGAGACAAGATTTGTGGTGTTGCCCGAGAATCCGTCCGCGGACGCCGCTCTCAGCCCCGTTGAGAAACTTGCGCTTTTATTCCTTGCCGACGCGCATAAAGTGCTGACGGCTGTGGGCAGGGCGGAACTGTATTCCCAAAACCCCCGTTTGGCGGGAATGTTGAACAATCCGGCTTTCACGGCATTTCTGGCGATCCCGATCAAGATCTTGGAAAAGTTGAGAGAAGCCCTCCGCAACTTACAAGCCACCGCCTTGGCGGCGTAAAAGAAACATTTGATTTATTGAGTGATGTCGTTTAGAATAAGTTGTCTTACAAGTAAGCCGATAAGGAGAAAACAATGGAACATTTAGTGGAAATGACCAAAGTCTCATCCAAGGGACAGGTAGTGCTTCCTCGAGCAATAAGACATAAGCTTCATATACAAAAGGGCGAGCAATTGATCGTCGTATGCGGCGATGACAGCGTTTTGCTTAAAAAAATCGAAACGCCTCTTAAGGAGCGCTTTACCGAGATGATGAAGACCTCCCAGACCTGGGCTAAAAAAGTTGGGCTGACTCGCACGGATATCCAAAAAGCCATACGAGAAGTTCGACAGAGATCGAAGTGAAACCGGAGTCGATTATTTGGTGACGGGAGATAAAGACTTAACCAGTTTATCTTTTCAGAGTGATTTCAAAATTGTTTCTCCAAGGCAGTTTTTAGATCTTTTACGAAAGTGATTTTTATGTTTCTCCGCCTCGCCGGGCTTGGGGAAGCCGGCGTCAGACCGCTTACACCCAACGACCTTTTTGGCGCGCGCCTCGCCGCCACGCGCAGTGCGATCAATTTAGAGCAACAAGGCTTGGGTGGAAAAACCCCGCAGAGATTTCCGCCACAGAGCGCGGCGGATCCGCTGCGATTTTTGGCGGAGCTTCGCGGTTTCGCCGCTCGCAATGACATTGGGGTTCTTGTGGACAATGACTACGTCCAAGGCATGAAGCTTCTCATGACGATGAATGCCAATCCCCTAAGCATCCATGTGGTGCGCTATGATCTGATCGAAGGCCGCCAAGAGGCGGCTCAGATCATTCAGGCCATGAACCTTGCCAAGAACGACCGCTTCTATGTGTGGGTGACTTCCAAAGAAGAAATAAAAGCCAGGGCAGAATTGGAAAATGACGGTGTCAAATTCATCACGGCTGATTCCTATGCTGACTTGAAGAACGCGCTCCAAAATGTGGGTCAGCGCTTTATTGTTACTGCGAGCGTTGATGACAGAAAACTCGCGGCCGAAGTGTTGAATGACCACGCGGCGCTCAACAAAGCGGCTGTTTTTGATACGCCCATGAAGAAAGAAGCGCCTATTGAAGCCGTGTTTGCCGCGTCATTCCTGGTGGGCGCCCGAGACGAAACGGTGCTGGCTATCGCCGGAGAGGAAGTGACCGATGCTCTCAAAACCTTCCTCCGATTCGGCGGCTGGGCTCATTATATCCTGAAGAGGCCTTTCGAAATCCTCTCGGAGATTTATAAATTGATCCGGACTACGGGGGTTTCCGCTTAAAGCGGGGACACAGCGGGACGTATCCCCGGAGACCAAGCTACCGCCATCACGCCGTGCGACTATGGCATGTTATGGTACGTAAGAGATCGGGTTAAAGTTGGATAAGAAGACCTCCAGCCTTATCGGAGGCTACCTCCAGAAATCCCAAGACAAGCTCAAAGTCGCGCGGCATTTATTTAAAACATCTGATTACGAAGATTCGGTTTCCAGGGCATACTATTGCGTTTTTCATGCGGCGCAAGATGATCCTGACGACGATATCGTTACTGATCTTTACCCATGATGAAGTAAAAAAATTGCAGTTTTTCACTTTATCAAATAATTAGTATTTACCCTATATTTTAACTAAATTTATACATAAGTTACTCCATTTATTTGGGTTATAGAAAATTATTTTTTGTATCCTTATTGAATCCCACCCTCTCGTCCAGTATAATTAAAGTGTAACTACAGCTAGCCAAATGGGATCGGATAGCTCTCTTATTTTTTAGATTAGTTTTTATAGTTATTTCATAACTAATAAAAGAAGAATTTTAAAAAGAGGTTACAAAGTGGACGAAAGAGACCCGCGTCACATGCCGGAACAAAGTGATAAACCCTACCGTTCGCACTATGGTATCGGTCTCAAAACCATTTCCGCAGTTGTCGCGTTCGCGTTTCTCATGCAGGATTTTGTCTCGGCGCAGGGCGGTGGTTCGACTTCGCTCACCACGAGTGCACCCGTTTGGTCGCATGTCACCGAAGCCAAAACTTCCCACGCTCAAAACGATCCCAATAAATTAAACAACATCACAATTCCCTCCAACGCGGGCCTCACGCGCAAAGTCGCCGTGAAAGGTGGTTCGACTTCGCTCACCACAAGCGGCGCCAATGATGTCATCATCAATATCCAGGACGCCCACCAGAAGCTGGGCGCCCAGGACGCCATCACTAAGATCCTCGACAATCTCGTCAAAAACTACAATCTCAATTTAATCACCGTCGAAGGCTCGAATGACCGCATCGACACCTCGATTGTGTCGAGTTTCCCTATTGAAGAGGTGAGAAAGAAAACCGCCGAGCATTTCCTGAAAAAGGGCCAGATTTCCGCCGCCGGCTTTTACTCAATGATCTCGAGCGACCCGGTGAAGGTGTACGGCGTCGAGGACCCGGAGCTTTATGACATGAACTTAAACGCTTTTAAAGAGCTCGTGGAGAAGAAAAAGGAGATCCGGAAGGAGCTAAAGGGCCTAAAGCGCGCGATCCGGGAGCTCGAAGAGAAGGTTTATTCGAAAGAGCTTTTGGAGCTCACATCAAAGAAGCTTCTCCACAAAAACGGCGACATCAAATTCACCGAATACTGGGATTTTTTTAGCAAGGCCGCGAAGGAAAAAGGCGTGGACTACGAGAAGTATCCGAATTTGAAAAAATTGGCCGGCGCGGTTGAGCTTGAAAAGGAAATTGATTTCAAAAAAGCGACTTCGGAGCGGGATGCCTTGATCAGTGAGCTGGGGGCAAAGCTCCCCAAGCCCGAGCTTGAGAAACTGGTGCTTCAGGCGCTTTTGTACAAGCAGAATAAAATCACCCCCGGCGCGTTTCACTACTATCTTGCCCAGGTCGCCTCCGGTGTTCAGATTAATCCTCTCACGTATAAAAACGTGATCCTATACTCCGAATATGTCGTCCAATACGAAAGCATCGATTTGATCGCGATCTTCGACGAAGTGGAAAATTTCGAGGACGAGCTGAGATCCAAGCTTTTCACGAACGACGATGAAAAGGCACTGCTCAAACTTTCGCATTGTGTAAGCATCTTGAGCCAGCTTTTGGACACCACACTCACCTCGAAGGATTACGAGTTTTACGTGAAAAACGAATCTTCCTGCGAGATCGAGAGCATCCGGAATAGCGTCCAGGCGCTTTGCGAGACTTACAAGGTGCCGTTTGAAAGCTATGTCGATTTTGAAGTTTTGAACAGCGCGATCCCAAGCGCCAAGAAATTCTACGAGCTCGCCGAAAAAAGAAACCAGGTACTTTTGGACAATACCTTAAAGCGCATGAAAAAAGAGGGCACGCATGTCGCCGCCCTCATCACCGGCGGTTTCCACTCCGAGGGGATCTCCAAACTCATGGACGAGGAGCGGCTCTCGTACCTAGTCGTCATGCCCAAGTTCGACGAAAAATCCCCAGACCGCCCCTACATCGCGATCCTCACACACAAACCCAAAGAGTACGAAGAAGCCTTCAAGGACTCGGATTTTTATTTAATGGCGCAGGAGCTTTTGGATGCGGGAAAGAACGCGGAGATTGAAAATCCCGCTAAAGTGGAAAGCACCCTGCGCGGGATCCTTACGGAGATGTTCAGCGACTCTCGCGCGCTCAGCGTTGAATTGTCGCGGGAATTTTTGCAAAGTTTCGTCGATCGTTATACGGAATTTTACAACAAGAACGGAAAAAAAGGAATATTCCCCCCAGAGATGGTGTCTCGATTAGTCAAAGGCGCAACTGTCAGAAAAGAGCAGGGCACTTATGCGGTTCGTTTTGGGGGGGAGGTCATTGCGAGCCCTGCGAAGCAGGGCGAAGCCCGCCTGCCGGACGGGCAGGCAATCTCTGAGACTGGCGATAATGTAGATCGAATCGCTCAAAGGGTCAAAGCCATGGACAAATCTTCTGTTACTCCTGACGACGTCCGTCGCGCCGCCGCCCGTTTGGGGATCACGAATTTGGATGAAAAAACAGTAGGAGAAATCCTTCACAAAGTGACGGTATCGTCTCCTTCCGTCATTGCGAGCCCCGCCGAATGGCGGGGCGCGGCAATCTCTACGGCGAGGCTGGCGAAATCGCGGGATCGCGAAGGTTATGGATTTGCCAAAGGTTTGTTGACTTCCAAGGAAATAGCTTATCAAAGTTTGCTGATGTCCCATTTTGATAATCAGGGATTTAGCACCTCCGAAAGAGACGCTTTAATTAACGCTTTAGTTCGCATCAAGGAGGGAGCTTTGGGCTTGAGAAACGACTTTTTTAGTGAAAGCGACGCTCAAAAGATTCTTCAGTATAAGTTGTTTGATATTCAAAGCTTTATTGATCAGATTAATAGGGAAAAAGCGGTTTACCAAAACGCCAAAGATGCAAACGCAAAACGTCTTTTCAAGGATGGCAGGATTTTTAATCTTCTCTTTAGAAAGCTTATTCCTTCAAATTGGATTAAAGATCTCATGGCTGATAAGCTTTCTAAGTCCTTTGCCACTCAAATTGTGCTTGGGTGGTCAAATCCCAAAGAGACTTGGACCGATACTTTGAAACCCATCCGCGATGAGCTTGTCGAGGGCGGTCTATCAAAGTCTAACGCCACTCAAATTGTGCTTAAATGGTCAAATCCCAAAGAGACTTGGACCGATACTTTGAAACCCATCCGCGATGAGCTTGTCGAGGGCGGTCTATCAAAGTCTAACGCCACTCAAATTGTGCTTGGGTGGTCAAATCCCAAAGAGACTTGGACCGATACTTTGAAACCCATCCGCGATGAGCTTGTCGAGGGCGGTCTATCAAAGTCTAACGCCACTCAAATTGTGCTTGGGTGGTCTCATCCACGCGAAAAGGTAGCAGCTATCAGTAACACTGTTCCAAACCTTAGAGGAATTGTCGAGGGTACGGATCGACAGATCAAAACGTTTCTTCTTGTGCATTCTTTTCCCCATGTTGTTTCCGAACTGAAAGAACGGTATGGAAAGTCAGAAAATGACGCTCTGTCTATTTTGTCTCCTTTAAAAACTTATGAAGATCAGTACGAAGTTGCCGCCTCCACTAAAGCTTCGGAGAGCAAGCTTGCCTTGGAACAAAGCGCCTCGCGCTTGGCTGGTGAGTTTCGGACTCCAACTCAGATACATGACGCCGCGAAAGGATTCTGCGTCACGGGGGATACGGTGTTGCCTTTACTGAGGGAAGAGGTGAGAGGAGAGAGGAGAGAGGGAAAAGCTGAGATTGCTTCGGTCGCCTTGCGACGACCTCGCAATGACATAGCCCTTGTTCCGATCAAAGACGTAAAGCCCGGAGATTACGTCCTATCTTTGAACGAACAAACCCAAGCCATCGAGCCTCACAGGATCAACCATCTTCTCGACATGGGTGTAAAACCCGTTTACAAGCTCACCACGAAATCCGGAAGATCTATCAAGACTACGGCCAATCATCCCTACTTGGTTAAAAGGATGGCGGATCGTGGATCGTGGATGGCGAAAGATCCTTCTGCGATCCGCGATCCAAGATCCGCGATCTCTTCTGAATGGATCAAAGTCTCCCAGCTTCGAGCAGGCGATGAGGTGGCGGTGCCGGGGGGCTTAGAGCGATTCCCTCAAGGCACGGATGGCATTTTCAATAATCGGGTAAGTAATGAAAAGACTGCTTCGGTGATAGAGAAACTCAAGCGCTTTTTCAGCCTCTCTGACGCTCAGCCATTTCAGAAGGCTCAGGTGACCGATTTGTTCGAGATGAATGAAGGGGCCGGCGTCGGCGACGAAACTACTTGGCACTCAGGCCCCAGGCGATATCCTCTTCGATGGCTTCATTTTGTTTCTCGGCCAGCTCCACAGCTTCAATACCCACAAGCTGAACAGTTTTGGCTCGGGACAAGCGCTTTTTTAAGTATTTGGCAAGCACCGATTCCAAATACATTTTCGACACCCCAATTTCTATGGCTTCCGCAATTACTTCTGCCGGCGCTTCATGGCGGAGTTTTACTAATTCTTCCAACTGAGCTGTTATGGTGTCGCGCATTGTCATTGCCTCCGTACGAAACGAAGTATACCACAGGCTTCTTCAGACGGTCAAATGCATCCACCATCTTTTGGGACCCCGTCGTCTCGATCGAGCCTCACCGGATCAAAGAACTTCTCGACATGGGCACAAAGCCTGTTTACAAGCTCAGCAATGAATTTCACGCAAGTTTAAGCGGGATGAGTAGTGAGCTCTTGCTCATCGGCCAAGAGCGCGGCGTAGAAAATGCAGGCCTGGATATCTTCCATAAAGCTCATGCCCGTCGCCAACGCCTCCAGGATGATGTGCACAGGGGTGCGGGTGCCTTTGATGCAAGGCCTTCCGCCCTGAACACCGGGATTGACTCCAATTCTTTCTTCCAAAAGCCGCTGAGTCACTTCTTTAGCTCCTTAATGCAAGTGTACCTCTTGGTTTTTGAGGCGTCAAGGGTCATGCCATCCGCGGAAGCCTCTGAGCTATCCCCCATCCTTTGGCCGCGAATTCCTATTCGCGGCACGTCGGCCGGGGCAGTGGATAGCCCCGCGCTCTCCTGGGACCCCATCGTCTCGATAGAGCCTTTAGGCCGCGAACACGTCTGGGACATCGAGGTCGAAGGCACGCACAACTTCATCGGGAACGGGATTTTTGCGCATAACACGTACATACCTGAACCAATTCCCGTCCCGCCCGCCCTTCAACAAAGCGCCGCCGATTGGAAAAATCTGGGAGACCAAATCTGGAAGCAGATGGGTGAGGAAGCCCAGGATCTCCTTTTGAATAATGCGGCTGAATTTGATTTTGGCGAGCGGGATCAAATCATCAACAGAACTTGGAGACCTCATACCGGAATGGCGGTTTTGCATGCGACAGCGCTTCACATCTTGGATTTATCAAGAGAGCCAAAAGGAGATAGGGATGTAGAAATCCTTTCCACTCAGCTTGAAGAGCTCAACCGCCTATTGGTATTGTACAATGATGAAGTCCCGCTCTATAGACGCTTATCTATAAGCCGGTTGTTTGTCGAGAGTCTTGCGGCCCGATATCCCTATAAGAAAGGCTTTCCCGTTCACAAAGAAATAGTCCGTACCTATGAGGCTTTCTCAAAGCGACTCCATCGTCTGTCTGATCAGGGATTGATCTCAGCGTTTCATTTAATGACTATGGGCAATCACTTGAATACGGGGATGCCGCCTTATGAGGAAGAGGACCTCCGCCCTATCGCTTATGATTTGAGCAAGATTTTAACAATTATCAAACGTCCAGAGGTTATAGCTAATCGGGAGATTTTGGAGAGGAGCGTGACCCGGTTTGTGGTTGGGATTATGCGTTGGGGGAAGTTGCGCTGGTTGTATGCCGCCAGTCCGGATCTTTATTCCGTGATAGCGGCCGATAAAGAATATATCACCAAGCTTATAGGACGCCATAGGGATGAGGATGGGACTCGAGGTGTTTCTATCGTGGGTTTGGGTTACGAATTTTTGAGTTATTTTGTAAGGGAATGGAACCACTATGCGCAAAATCGGCAGGTAAGCGTCACGTTGGAAGATTTCTTGTTTAATCCTGAAGTTATGGCACAGCATGCCGATTTTCTCAACCAACTACCTGCTTATTTGCCCAGAGAGAAATTCTTAAGAGAAAACTTAAGCAGGGTCGAGTATGACAGGGATTTTGTGCGGGTATACGATCAAGCGATAGAGATGCTAGGAATGGATATGTTGGACAAGGATATCCTCGCCGCCGCGCGGCTGGCGGCGGAACATAAGGAAAGAGGCGTGTCGGGCCGCTTAGCGGGCTTGCTCAAGCGCAGTCAAGCGCTTGCTCAAAGTGGGAATGGCCGAGCGGGTGATGGCAACATCTTCTTTAATCTGTACCAAGTCACTTTCAATACGGCCCAGGCGTTTTTGAACTTCAGTAAGTCCCTCACCAAACGCGCGAAATTCACTTCGGATTTCTTCAAGGACCACGCTATAGCGATGTTCTGGAGAATACTCAGCACCGGAAGGTTTGGAAGGCTCTTTGACCATGGTGGAGGCAATCTAACAAATCAGCTTTTGGGTGTCAATGAAAATCCCGCTGCCGCCGCGCGGTTGGCATGGACGTTAAGATCTCCTATTGCCTCTGATGATGTTGAAAGGGTTCAAAAGCAAGTTTGGGAAAATGCACTGCGGGTCTTTTATGAAAAAGCGGGCTTGGATCCGGAAGAGGAAATTCCTTTACCCAGCGGCAAAGAGGAAGAGGCGGTTTCGCCGGCTGCTACGATCCGGTGGTACGTGATGGAAGCACTGCAGAACGCAAAATCGAGAGTCAACGGCGGTGAGGTAATCGCAGAAGTGCAAGAAACCGATGAAGAACTTCGGATTGTGGTGTCCAATCCCGGCCGTGCGGAGGAAAAAGGGGATCCTAAGAAATTTATTGATTCACTGCGCTTGGGTGCAAGCCCTGATTTTAGTGCCGCTCAAGTTATGCTGTCACGTAAGGATGGTCCAGGACAAAGCATCACGCGGTACGGTGTGGGGATGAGCATCCTCGGCGCTTTCATTCATCACCTTTACTTTTCTGAAGAAGGCGAGGCCTATCTGCCCGAGAGGCTTGTGACCATTGAATCCATGGACGACAGAACAGTTGTCACGCTTCATCTGCCTTTCGCGCCTTTGAAGAAAGCCTCCGCGGAAGCACGCCAAGAAGCTGTGGCGCGCGTGTGGACACGGGTGCGTGGGCTTGGAACGATTGAGCAGATTCAGGCGATGGAGATGATCGATTTCGCGAAAGCAGTCGGGGTTAAAATTATTCCACGGACTGTCGGCCGGCCGATTTTTACTTTAACGCAAGTACAGTACTTTAATTTAAAAACTTTGAGGGAAACGGGGCGCCTGCCGCAGGGCGTGGCCCAGAACCCTTATGTTTACCTTCGAGACATTGTTGAAATAAACGGCCCTGGCATTTATTTTAGCCCAAAGGACACTGAGAAAGTTCATCTTGAAGCCAGGCAAGCTGGATCGGCCCTACGATACAACAAAGGCACGTTTGTTCATGAGCTTTTAGAGGAGGAATTTTCACAAGCTGGCATCGATGACCCAATACTGCATTTATTCAGGCAGCATACCGACGCGGAAGTCATCGAAGAGGAGATGTTTTTTAACGCTTTAATGGGAGAACAGCCGGTTGAGGAAGCAAGATCTGTATATGCCGAAATGATAAAGGTGGAGGACGAGCTTCTTTCTCAACCCTCTATTTATTTTGAGCGTATTCAGCAACAATATCAACTGCTGCGTGAAGCGATTAGCTTGGAGCAAATCGACCAATCCCTTGGCTTGAGTAGTTCTTACTATCGGACGTTGCAATGGGCGGCTAGTGCCAAAAGAGATTCTCTGTTAGAGACGGCCCAGAAGAGATGGAATGGACAAGATTTCAAATCCGTTGTTCAAGCCGCGCGGTTGGCGGCTAAGAAAAGAGTGCAAGGAAAAGGGAGGGCGGCACAGAGCAGGGGGATCGGAAGGAGACAATGGATAGGTTTGGCACTTGGCGTAGCAACAGGCGCGATTGGGATTGGGTTATTTTTAGCCCATGGGGAAAAACCTTGGGAGAAATTCCATGTGGCCGGCGACCGTGATCTGCAAGGGGTGAGAGCATCCCTTTTAAGTGTTGTTGATTTTCTCAAGGATAAAAAGTATCCGGAGTGGGCCGAGAAAAACGGTTACCCGGGTTTTGCGAGAGATTTGGAGGAGTATGCCAAAGCGCTTCGAAACGCCAAGGCCATGGCTCTCTCTGAAGCCAGGCTGATTACAAAGGAGATTCCGACCGGTGGTGGTGAACCAGTGGTGGAGGTCAATGTCCCGCTTTTTTATCTCAATCCCACAGGCATCAGGAATACCGAATCTATGGATCTTTACGCAGAAGTGGCTGCCTTGTTGGTACGGGAAGTAAGTGGTTTTGCGTGGTCCAAGGCAAAGCGCGGAAACGTAGCGCAATATAAAGGCATTGCGGAGCGCTTTATTCAGAGTTGGACGCAACAGTTTCCGGAAAAGGAGGTCAAATGGCCGGATGAGAAGCTGAGCGGGTTTCTTGGAGCTCACGAAGGAGAAATTTTAAATCTTATTGGTTTTCTGTTTGCAGGAGAAGTCCAGGAAGCCATGGGTTATGCCACTGCGCTGAATTGGTTTCACCAGGCCGGATTGTATGATGTGGAAAGGGCCAATGCTTCTCTGGCCAAAGCTGACCTTGACCACAGTGTTCATGATTTTTATCATGCCGCCATTTTGGAAGCGATCCAATCTCCGGATACGGAAAGGCTGACTCGAGTGGCGCAAGTGGAACTTGCAAATCATTTGAGGCAGCGCTTTCCGGGTTTTGTGAAGGGCGAGGGGGGGATAGGAAAAATTTACGGATATTTTGCCATTTTGGAATTTGATCGATATCGCCAAGATAACCGGGCGGGAAAACCGTTTACGCGTGGGATTTATCCTGGAAGTGTCCTTAATCCGGAAGTGCCGGATGTAAGTGATTTTCGTTTTGCCATCCAGCGTGTTTTGCCACGTATCAAAGAACATTTGGTGGTACCCCCCGCCGCCGCGCGGCTGGCGGAAGCGAAGGTAACTTCACGCCGTTCAAGATATCAGTTTGGGATGAAAACTCTATTGCTTCTGCCGGTGGTGGTGGCGCTTTTTATCGGCGGGTTCATTCAATACTTTAGCGACCGCGAGAGCTTGGGGTTAAAGCAGCGGGTGTCGAATAGCTCCAGGAGACTGGGGGTTAAACAATTTGCAGGAAGGTTCGTACCCGAGAGCTGGCTCGGCATACATCCTGAAGAAGATCTTCTGGATGATCTAGAGGTATCGCGCGCCAAGGAAATTTTGACTGAACTTGGGGTTGACACATCCAAGGTGCAATTGGTGTTTGTATTGGGTAAACCCAACGAACCCAACAAGCTTGTTGGATACGTCTCTATTCCTGGAGATCCTGCTTTGCACGGCTATGTTTTTCAACTTCCGCACGTTCAGTTGAAAAGTGTGCGTTTTGATTTTCAAGGGGCAGGGCGAGAAGACAAAGACGTCAAAATTGTCAGCATTAAGGATGGCATCGCAACGGGGACGAGTAAAGAAAATGGCAACCAGGAAATCATTCAATTTGATATTCGCACCCTCAAGCCAATACTTGGGCCCGGCGGCGCGCGGCTGGCGGCTGGAACGGAGGCCAAAGCCGAGCCATCATATACCTTTAGAGACAAGGTTAGGGATCGTTTCAGAGCCGCAGTTGGCATGAGCGTGGTTGGAGCTTTGTTTAGCACGATCGTGATGGCCCTAGTGATTAAATTCACCGCCATGACGCTCATAGTAGCCGCGCCGATTGTTTTCACGATCGCCGTTATTTTTTTCTATTGGGGCTTTAGATCCGATGCGGCGCTTGTCGTGTTTAGAAGCTCGCCGGAGGACACGCCGCGAGCGGCTTTACGGGACTTTCAGATCCGGCGGAATGTGCTCCTCGCGGACTTAAAAGCCATCGGAGACAAGAATCCCGTTCTTCGCGCTCAGGCGGATTCTCTAATTCACCGTGTCGAGGCCGCCCAAAATGGTACGGAACTCTCCGGGATCGAGGCTGGGTTTTCAGCGCCCGACGCCTACGGCGGTTTGGGGAGAATTCTCGGAGAAAGACGGCCCCAGCGGGAAGCGTATGAGACGGAAAAAAGGACCCGTTTGAACCGGAACGCTCTTGTTCGTTTCAAAGAGGCCGTTAAAAATATTCATGGAAAAAAGACAAGTGAGGAGCAGCCTAAAAGACAGCTGGCCAAATTTGCCTTTCGCGCGCTCGTCGGCGTGGGATTGGCTCTTTTACTTTGGAAAGTCGCGGCCGTTGTTTCTTTCGCGTGGGTTTTTGGCATTCTAATTTTCCCCTTGTCCGGTATTTTAACCGACCTGGGGTTTGGGATCTGGGATATTTCGAGGGGTCAAGGCGAGGTGCTTCCTAAACTCAGGGCGATTGTCACCGGAGTAGCAAGCGGTCATTTCTATGACGCTTGGAAAATGACAAGCAGCCTCGTGTATGAGCTTTTCAGAGGTTTTATCCTTGGGACCCTTGAGTCGCGCTGGATGACCTATCTTTTCCTCTTTATCGGTTACGCGGGACATCTGCTGTGGCACGGGGAGAAACAGAATTTTCTTGAATACACGTCCAATTTCGTTTCCCGCTATGTGGACGATGATTACGCGAAGTCTGTCATCGAAGAGAAACCGGATTTTAGCAAAAAAGTCTCCCACCCATTTTTTCAGAAACTGCGCTTTGTCCTCGGAGCCCTCTATCAGGGCACCTTCGGCGCGGTTCTGGAAGCGGTGGGGACGCGCGGTTACATGCTTCCGGCCAGCTGGGCGGGACACCATATCATGGGGTGGTTGGGTTTTTCGGTAAGCCAGACGGTGACAGGCGGTTTTATAATTGCGGGCTTTATTCTTTTCTCCGCCGCGTGGGATTATTGGGTTTTCCGTCAAGAGCTTGAAAAAGTGCGCCCGGAAGAAAAAGACGCTTGGGCCGCTCAGAAGATGCCCACGCTTAAGCTATTTGGCTACACGTTAATTGCAGGAGGCACAACGGGCTTTTGGATCAAAAGAATTTTTCTCATGGTGTTGGCGATAGGCGGCGGCATTGGGTTGGCGATGCTTGGAGAGTACGCCACGGAACAGTGGAGGGCCATTACCGATGTCTCAGGCCACAGACTGCCTTATGCGAGGGCGCCCGGCCTTGGGAATAACTGGCTTGATATCGGCCATATCACTGAAGACACCCAGCTCTTCGGTCATGAAATCCCCCTTCAATTCACTATCCGCGCAGTTTTAGGCTCCTATTTTACCGCTTTCTTTTTGCAGTGGAAATCCCTAGGTCAAATCATGAGCGGTTATCTCACTGAAAAGATTAATTCTTTCCTTAAAACAAAGGAAATCATTTCTGACAACACTTACGGCGCGCTCCATCAAGAGGATACGGTTCTTATGCTTTTGCCCGCGTTTAATTTTACTTTCATCGCGGGCTTGCTCAAGAAGCTCCAGAACCCTTCGATAGATGCCGTGGACAAACTCAGAGTGCTCACCGTGCTTGAAGGGATGCTGGCCAATCAGCCTCGTATCTTTCATTACGTCATGCGGCTATTCGCCGGTTTGAGGGAGGAAGAGAGGACGCTTTTACTCAACCAAGTGAGAGAGGAGATCGGCCGGTTGAAAGAATCCGGCGCGGAGATCGGCCCCGATGCGCAGGAATCAATAGACGAATTCCAAAAGGATATAAAACGCTATTCCCGCCAGGCTTTATTTGCGGGTATTTACAGGCTTTTTACTTCTCCAAAGAGCTACACTTCCGCCGCAAAATCCACCCCTGGAATGTGGGTGGTCGGCACTGAAATCAAAGCAGTGGTCGCGCCGACAAAAGAATTTGCCGCGTGGGCGGATCAGTCCCATGAACAGATGCCAGAGTTTTTTTCCGGTTTCCTTCGGACTTTTGCTCATACCTTGAAAACATTGGTACTGGGAATCGAGGGAGATGAGGAAGCACAGCACGCGTTGACTGCCGAGTCGAGCTGGTGGGAAAGGGCCTCGGCGGGCGGCTATATGGGTGTCGGGCATAGTTTGGAAGCGGCGGTTTATGACTCCGCCGTGGGAGCCTCGGATTATTGGCACCTCAGTCCTTATCTTGCGAAGGTCGGTTTTGAGACTTTTGACTCTGAGAGCGTGAAAATGCGGAGCACTGCCAAGGAAGCTGTCCGGGATGGACGGGCTCTGCATGCTGTTGAAAGAAATCTGGCTGAGAAGGCCGGTACCGAGGCCAAAGATCTGAAAGAATTTCTTGATTGGCTCTCTGTCAAGCCCCGCAGCGACGGGCAGATTACGGTGGCGCTTTACACCAACTTCTCCGGACTCCGGGAAAAGATGAAAGATTCGGATTTGAAGGGTTTCGTGAAAGACGCTTCGCGCTATCACGCGGCCGTGAAGGAAAGAGAAAGAACCCATAAGGCCTATGAAAAACTGCAAATTGCTTCACAGTTGAAAAAGATCGATCAGGAATTGACAAAAGCCACAGGCGAAAAAGCCCAGGAGCTTCATTCTCAAAAATTAATTCTCGAAGCACAGAGCCGGGTGGTTGCTTTAAGGAAAGAAACGCAAGAGACGCAGCTTGAGCTCAAAGAGGCCGATCTTGTGTATCGAAAATACATGATGGAGAAAGAACTACAGCGCGCGGGGGAGCAAAAAAATGAAACGAACATTTCGATACTCACAGCCCAGCTTAACGGTCTAAATATCCAGGCAAAGGTGATCGCCGCTGAAAAAGAAATTGCCAGAATACAAGAGCGGACCAAATCCATAGACGAGCGATTGGCTGCGCAGTTAAAGAATGAAAAACTTGCTCCTAATATTCCAAAGCTCAACGCGCTTATCACGCGCGTCCGGAGCACGGGCAAAGACCCCGAAGCGGTGCTGCTCGAAGATAAGTTCAATGATTTGCGAAGGGCTTTGGCTACGTCACCCTCCATGGCTCGAGATGACAAATTGTCTCGTATGATGCAGCCTGGTGAGGAGAAAACGATTAATGATTTGAAAGAAATTATTTCGTTCGCAAAGGACATCGCTTCGCTCGCGAGCGATGGCAACACGCAAAAAGCTGCTCTGCAAGACGCCAGGCGCAAAGAAGCTACGGCCGAAATTGATTACCAGATTTTAATGGTCAAGACACAGCTTGACAGAGAGCGGGATTCCTCAAAAATTACTCAGCTCACCGCTCAAGCTAAAAGCTTAAACGCCAAGAAAAAAAGCAACACCGCTCAGATTGCGCTTGCCGGAATCCAAGAGCAACTGGCTAAGCTCCGCAGCCAGTCTCCTTCACTAACTGAAGTGAAGGCCCCGGCTAAAGCGTGGCGTTCCGGACAAAGCGGCCTGGAGTTGCCCGCGGGAACCTTGCCTGCTTTGGCTCTGCCCGACGCCACAAAAGATGAAGAAATCGCTTCGCTCACGGCTCGACAAGATGCGCAGAGAAAGGTTTTGAAAGACGCTCAGTTCGACGCTGCGGACGCCGAGCGCGATTATCAAAAACTTGTGCTCAGCCAGCAGCTTCCCGCCGTCAAAGGCGCTAAGAAAATTAAAGGACTCAAATACCAGATCGCCGCTTTGGAAGCCGATGCCCGTGCGAGCGTTAACAGCCGCGAAGCCGCGAAGGTCGCCACGGAACTCGCCCAAGCCAACGAGACGCTCAATAAAATTTTGCAGGATCAGAGATTCAATGACAAGGCCATGGACCTCGAGCGGTTGGCCGCGCGCGTGCGCCTGGACGGCGAGGCCTTGGGGAACATGCTCGATCCGGAGCTTAACTATCCGCTCAACGGCCTGCCGGAGCTTTTGATCAGTGAAAAAGCGCTCAGAGAAAATCTGCAGGCCGTGGCGTCGCTCACTAAAGATAAATTGGGTAAGAAAAATGAAATCCGAATCCTCGGCCTCCAGCAGGCGGGCGTGAATATTAAAAACGAGTTGAAGGATGATGAGGAGAATCTCGTTTCTTTGGACGCACAGATTCATGCCGGTAGGCCGAAAGACGACGCCGTGCTTATCCAATACCAACATCTTGACGCGAGAAAGAATCTTCTTTCGGCGCAAGAGACACTCATTGGGGAACAAAACACACTCGGTGAAAATTTGCCTGAGTACGCGCAGGAGAAAGCGCAGGAAGTGATCAAGCGTTTGAGCAGAGCTTCCAATTTTAACGAGAAAACTGTGGAAGAATTTTTGAAAAGACCTGAATTTTCTGAAAATGATTTGATGAGCATTATGCGAAGCGGCGGAGACGTGAATGACTTTATTTCCAGAAATTGGGTGGTCGACGAATCTGTGGTCAAAGAGATCAAGCAGAATGCGCCGTTTGTCGTCCAAGCCGCAATGGCCTTGAAGGCCGTTCAAAAAGCCAAGGAGAAGGATGACTTTGTGAGTCAGGCGATAGAGCAGGCGGTGAACGGAAAGACTTCGCTAAGAGACGCCGAGGCGTTGATCGGCAAAGCCGCCACGAAAGAAACGTTTTCTACGGGCGCGGGTCTGGTGAAAGGCGTATCGAAAAAAATCGGTGAAGTTTTTAGAACGGAAAAAGCGCATCGAAAAGAACTAACCACTAAGAAGGAAACTGAGGAAAAAGTCAGCACGACAACGTTTGCGGCACCCGCATGGCTCTCAAATTTCTCCTTGGCCACCACGCTGGCCTATATTACGACAATCACGCACACCGTGATGACCGCAGGGCAAAAGGCACCAGCGAGCCAAGATTTGGAAATTCCGGAAGCATTGCTTCTTAAAAATGCCACAGGAATCGTAAAAGACAAAAAAGATAACATGTTTTGGGTAATAAACGACCGAAGCGGTAAAGGCAAAGAAGTTACGCCCGCCTTATTGGGGATGAACTTTAGGCCGTCTGATGATGTCACATTCTTTACGAACATAGACGCCCTCATGAAGACATTATTGCCGGTGGATGAGGGCGGAAAAGGATATGGTCAACGGCTTCAAGACATGGGTGTTGACTACATAAAATTATATGGGGTTTACTCGTCCCAAAACGAAGACAGAATAAAGGAAATCATGAGGAAGGTGTACGCAAAATACGGATTAATGGCTGTTTTTAATAATCAGATAAAAGGCTCCGCCGCCGCCCAAGCCTCCGGATTGGTCCATTATGCCGACGAGCCATGGTTTCTGGGCTACCAATTGGGCAATGAGCTTAATCTTGAAGCCAAGAGCGAGGAACAGTTAAAAACTTTGTGGGAACAGGTGGATCAGGCAATCGGCGACATTAGAAAGAAGGAGACAGAATTAAAATACCCGACTCATCCGATTATTGTTGGTATTGGCGATCCGTTAGACGCTGATTCCGCGGATACATTAAAAGATATTTTCAAAAAAAGAGACAATAAAGGATTTATTTTGGGTGTAAACGCATATAGAGGTCCCGATGACTTTGTCTCATTGGTAAAAGCGTCTAATGAACATTTCGGTTTGCCGATCATGGTTACTGAATTTGGCAAGTCGAGCCTTTTTATCGGAGAAGAAGGCCAATCGAGAAATCTTCAGGCTCTTGCGCGGGGCTTTATGGGGCTAACATCTTTAGAAAGAAAAGATGGGCCTGGAATCTTAATCGGTATGACCGCCTTTGAAGCAACGAATGAAAAAGTTAAAGGAAGCGCGGATAAGCCAGAAGAAGCGCACTTCGGGATACTCGGTAAGCAAGCAGAAGGAGTGCTATTTAAAGAGCCACAAAAAACTCTAAAAGGAAGGACAAGAAAAATAGGCTCCGGTGAAACGACGGCGGCTCCTCGCGATGACAAAAAGACGATGCCGTCCACAGCAACGTGGTTTTCCAATTTTTCATTTGTGGCTACCCTTTCCTCCGTGCTCACCGTGACACATACCGTGATGACCACGGGCTTCCCTCAACCCGTCGAGGACGTGGCGGTGAAGGTGGTAGCGGATGATGTGGAAAAGGCGCTGGGCGGTCCGGAGAAATTGCTGGCCGATGCCGAGGAGGCCAGAACAGAGTTTGAGGGAGCGAAGTTGAAGGCCGAAGAAATCGAGAAAACGCTCGCCGAAGCACGCGATGCATACAGTATTGCCTACTATTCCGAAAAAGATGTTGAGGCTGGCCGCCGCGTGGCTTCGGATCTCAAATGGCTTTTGGATCAGCAGGTGAAAACGCAAAAGGATTCTAATCAAACGTTTTTCATGACAGCTTTACAAAAGATAGGTATTTATTACGGAAGGAGAGCAGATGGCAGCTCAGTGGTGTCTTCTATGGTCCTTATTCCTGAAGGAGGATTGGAGAACAATAGCGCCAGGCAACAACGCGTGGATGATATCACAAGCTATATGAAGACTAATGGGTATAACTATGGAAAGAATAAGGTGGTGGCGAGTGTCGGTTTGTTCAGCAAACAAAGCGAAGGTGATGAGTTTGAAGGTAGAGTCAAAAAAGACATGAACGCCATCCGCGAAAAGGCGGATGATATTTTGAACAATCCGAAGGCCTATGGCTTGCAACCCACCAAAGATCTCGGTTTAAAGAAAGGAGGAGCCGGCGACCATAAGTTTTCGAGAGTGATTTTACAGATCACGCCGGGCTTGGCACGCTTCGTGGACGAAAGCGGGACGGTCCTTCAGAAAAACGGTCAACCTGCTCAGGTGAAAGTAAGAGAAGGCCAACACGAGGTAAGAGGAGGAGGCTATACAGAAGGTTTGGTCAAGGAATTGATCGGTATATTTCCTGACAAAACCGATTTGAAGCGAGCGCCCGCTTCCGGCGTCGTGAATTTGCACAAACAGTGGGACCAGCTTCAACAAATCGAGAAGAAATTTGAGACGGCCAAGGCTGAGGTTGCCGCTTTGAAAACAAGAGTGGAAGAGCTAGCGAAGAAGGCTGAGGAAGTCGAAGCTACAAAGGCCGGAGCCCAAGAGTCAACGGTGGAGATCGAGAAAACGGTGGTCCAAGCGGGCGTCGAAAAAAAACCGGCGCAAGCTACGGTCGCAGGACAAACAATCTCATGGATTCCGCTCATGTTCACGGCTTGGACGGTGGTTGAAAAGGCCAGAGAAATTGCCAAGGCTCAAGAAAAAGTCGAAGAAAAAATGCAGCCGCCAGTTGAAACAAAGCCTGCCGAAGAGAAGAAGGCCGAAGTAAAGCCGGAAGAGAAAAAAGAAGTTGAGCAGGCAAAGACAGAAACACAAGAGGACAAGTTGTCTCGCGCGATCGAGCTTGGTAAAAAGTTCAAGGCTCAGCAACAGGTCCCGGGTGGTGGGGAAGGCGGCGCACCGGGCGTAGGGCCGGGAGCGGGCAAGCCGCTTCCAGAGACGCCGTTTGTGCCTGCTGAATTTATGGCGCGGCTTGTGGCAGATAAAAGGGCCAGGGCCGAGGATGTGAAGGAAAAATATGATAAATCTCAAGTTAAGTTGAAGGCGCTGAAAGATGAGTTTGAAAAAGAAAACACACCCGAAGCCGAAGCGCGCCGCAAGGCCGCGGCCAGCCGACCGCGTTTTTCCAAAGATGTGGCTGTTTGGAATCAGAGCTATTTTGAAAACGGGGTTCCGAAGCAAAAGGGCCTTGTCGTCGTGGATTTTTGGGCGTCTTGGTGTGGACCATGCCTTCAAATGATGCCCAACGTTGAGGAAGCCGCTAAAGAAAGCCAGGCTCAATTTGCCAAAGTGAACTATGACGAAAACGTGAATCTGGCAAAAGACCAATTAGGGATAACCACTATTCCCAAGCTCATATTTTTTGTGGATGGAAAAGAAGTTGATCGTCTTTCATTTTCGTCCACAGACGAGATAAAAACCAAAGTTAGACAGTACGCGGCCAAAGCGGGTCCGGCCCCGGACGAAACATTTGAAAGATTGAAGAAAGACATTGCCAATCAGGAAAAAGATATTGAACGGTTTAAGTTGGGCGTAGAGAGAACTCAAGCCGATCTCAAGGCGACCGAAAAAGACGCCGCCCAAATCGCCGCTTTGGAAAAAGAGAACAAAGACCAGGCTTTCGCAAAGGCGCTACAGGCGCTTGAGGAAGAAGTCAAGGGAATCGAGGAAGAAGCCGAATCGTCCGTCGCCCAGCCCGGAGAAGCCGAGGATTTTGCGGCGCAGAAGATAAAGGAAATTAACTTGGAAATTTACAGGCGCGCTCTTTTTTCCGCGCTTTCCGTGGTATCCCTTCAAGTGCCTTTATCCGAAGTGGCTAAAAAGGTTCATGAGATCCGGGATCTTTACCGCCAGAAGGAAATTATTGAGAAGGATCCCAAATTCGTAAATCAGGTTTATCAGAAAACCAAAGAGCTTGATTTTGAAATCGAGAAACTTCAAACGCTGATCCAAATCCTTAATCGCCTGGAAGAGAAAACTCTGGAGGGTACCAAGAAAACGGTGGAAGGAGACGCGAATAAGAAGCTTCTTGAGCTTAAGAAAATGCGGGAGGAAATGAAGCGCCGGCTCGCCAGACAAATTTCTCAGTTTGAAGCCGAACAACTTGATTTGAAAGACATGGTCGGACACATGGAATCCCCCACGCGTGAGCTGAAAGCGCCGGCGGACTTTAAAATTAAGAAAGAGGTGGACGGGAAGGTAGTCCAGGAAGATTGGAACCTATCGAAGCCGATAGATTTTGAGAATTTTGCGAGAATCTACGCCAACCACAGCTTAAAACGCCTTGCGGCGGAAATTGGCAAGGACCTCGGAGGTTTACGAGTCGAGGAGGCGCTCTTGAAGCGCCGCGGTCCCGAACTGGGCGTCAAAGCCGGCGGCCTTGCGATTCTCGAAGTGTATTTCCGGTTTGGCTGGGACTCCAATATGGGCGGTGAGCGAGTGCTTGCGCAAAAATGGAGAGAGCTCGGGCAGAAAAACATAGAATTTATCGCCGCGGAGCTTGAACGGGAAGCGGTGCTCGAATATGCGCGCCTAAACCAGACGCGCGAGATTTTTAACCAAAGCGTGAAACATTACGAGATAGAACTTATTCACTACCGCGCCGCCATCCTGAACCCGACGATGCCGGCGGCCGCAGTCGCGCGCCTCCATACGTCTGTTTTGGAAGCCTCCATGCGCGTGACTGAAAACTACCGTGAAACCCAGCGCGTGCAAGCCGAGGTCAAATCCGCGATGGGACTCGGAGATTCCAAGTATGCGAACTATCTGATACTCCCTTCCGAATATCTGGAAGAAGCCAAGATCCCGGAGACGGTGCAGGAGGGCATGCGCGAAAGCGATTTAGCCAAATACAAGGTGTCCGTGGCCCAGGCGGCTGTCAGCGTCGCCGCGCCTGCCAGGGTAAAGGTGGATTTTACGGCCGGAGTTTCGGTGACACAGGGAGCCTATGTCTGGTTTGGCGTGGAGGTTCTCTTGTGGGATGGCGGCCGATCCCGGGCGCTCATTGGGGCCGCGCAGGCCGCCGCCGATGCAGAACACGCGAAATTTGAAGCGCTGTGGCGTGACAGACAAAATAAGGAGAAAGAACGTTCCGTGAATGAAGAGAGCATGCTAAAAGAGATCGAGGCGCTCAAAGAAAAAAAACGGGTGCTCGAAGACCAGCTTTTAAGCAAGGAGCAGATCACGGTTCCCGCTTCCGCCGCGTCTGAAGTGAGAAGAGAGATGTCCCAGGTTATCCAGGAGTTGGAGCGTTTGAAAAATGAAGTGGAGGCCCTTCAGGCAAGGCGTGACAAAAAAGTCAAAATGGCCGAAGGCCAGTCAAGACCCGGCTATACTGAGATGAAAATGTCGGACGTGGAGGGCAAATACGAAAAAGCTTATGAAGAGACATTAAAAAATCGAAGCGTCAGAGACATTGAAAAGAGAGCTTATCTCACATTGTCGCTTCTCCGGGTGGCGATGGCCGAGTCCAACGCCGATATCAAGAAAGCCCAGGCGGCGCTCAAAGAATTCAATCTTTCAATAAGTTTTGTGGCCGGCGTGGGTTTTAAGACCCTTCCCCAGCCTGGCCTCAATATTTTCGTGGGTCCGGCGCTTGATTTCTTTACAGGCTATCAGGAGAGACTGGCCGCCTATCAAAGAATACTGGAGGCGGAGAAGCGTGGCGAAGAAGCGCGCAAAAAAGCGGTGAAGCAGTTTTACCAGGAAGAACTCGTGCGCACCGTGAGCCAGGATTATTATTTCAAAACCCGCATCAAGCGCCTCGACAAGATGATGGATTACTTGGATCAGAGCTTTAATGAAATGCAGAAAGAGGAGAATAAGCCCCGCTTCAACGATTTTATGCGCTCGGCCAATCGCTCGCAGTATTTTCAGCTCCAGGCGACGAAGATACAGCTTGAGAGGCTTTCGGAAGTGAACATGATCAACTTAAAAGACCTTCTCGGTGTCGGCGTGAACGACCCTGACGTGAGCATCGCTTATCCCGATAATCTGGAAGAGACGCTTAAGGAAGCCGGCGAGTTTCTAAAATCCAAGGTTCTGCCAGATTTTGATCCGAAGGCCGAGATGCGCGTGGCGATCGCGCGGCTAGACCGCGCGCGCGCCGAAGTGGGCGCGGCGGATGCGCCGGATCCGATGCGCTGGCGGATCGGCATAGGCCTTGGGCTTTTAATAGGCGCCGATGACTTTTTAAACCGCGTTTTGTTTGAGCCTATTCTCAATCTTTTCGGGCGCCAGTCCGGACGGCAAATTCAGCACGCCACGCGCCAGATCCTCACGCGCATCAATCAGGCGGAGGCCGAGTATCAGAAGGTCCGCGCTATTGAAAACACCACCCTGCGGCGAAATCTTGCCGAGAACCTTCACCAATTTAATAAAGACACGCGTGATTTGGCCAAGCAGAATCTGGATGTTTTCTTAAAAAACGTGGAACTGATGAAAAAGAACTACCGCAAAGGTTACGCGACGCTGCCCGAATGGAACAATGTGCAGATTTTGAGCGAGCATTACCAGCAAATTTACGAGAAAACTCAGATTGATTTTTGGGAGTCGGAAGCGCTACTCAGCTTTGTGACGAAAGGCGAAGTCCCGATTCCCCCGAAGAATATCCCGGTTAAAACTTTGGAAGAAGCCAGGGCGTTGTTTAGGGACAATAGCCCGCTTATTCAGAGAGACTCGAAACAGCAAAAGCTTCGGTTCGAGCTTCCGGCGGACGGCGTGCATCGCGATCAAAAGATGCAAGCCAATGTTTTACAGGCCAAGGCCTCCGGCGAGCAGGGGAAGCGGGAAGAAACCGCCGAGCGTCTTTATGTCGAGCATCTCTGGCTATCCTATCAGAACGTTTTTGATCTCTTGGCCGCAGCCAAACGCCAGTCCCACCGGCATCGCGTGGATCTGGAGCTGCATAAGCGCGACATGTCTGAGGAGCGCCGCTGGGCCCTGGAAAGGCTTTCTTACGACTCGCAAAATCGTGAGGCGCTTTATACGAAAGCACTTTTGGATTTGAAAGCCGAACTTTCCATCAAAGTCACGGGGCAAGTGAACGCCGAAATTATCATCCCGGGCCGGGAAATTCAGGATCTTGAGAATATCACCGAGACGGATGTGCAAATTTTCCATGTTCGTTACTTGAAAGACCCCAGCGCCTTGAGAAAACGCCTGCTCGAAGCGGTAGCCGACAGGATTCAAAAAGATCCGTCCGTGGCCGCCAAGGAAGTCGGCGAGTCCATCGCGCAGAGCTCAATCCAAGGAGGCATTTTAGAAGGCATCACGTTCCTCTCCGCCGCCAACGGCCCGCGCCGCGCGATCGGGCATATCGAAGCCGAGGCGCAGAGAATTCATGTGCGCCAGATTCAACGCGACGTTTTAAAAGATGTCCGGAACCTCTTGGACGATTACGATTCTTTGCATGTGCGCGCCGAAAATGCGCTCGAGCGCTATGAGTCCACTCAGAGCCTGCGCCGTATCATCACCGAACCTTTGCCGGATGCCGCCAAGAAGAAAACGCCCTCCTCCGCGGAGAAGCTCGGTGAAATTTCTTTTTACGGTCCCATGGAGGCCAACCAGCGTTTGGTGGACGCCGACAATGCCGAGCTTGAAGCCGTCGCGCTGATCGGGCAACTGCAAACTGCCGAGCAGAAAATCGACACTCTGCTTCAATTTTATTCCAATTACAAGGATTCTTTCGATAATTATGCCAAGGAGGAGAACCTTAAGGAAAAAATCGTGCGTTTTGATTACACCCACAGGGGGATTCTGGACGAACTTTACCGCACCGAGCGAGAAATTCGCGCCGAAACGTACACCGCCAAAGCCGCCAAACCGGGTGACAGAAAACAGGCCGTCATTTATGTTCCGGATGAAAAAGGGCCGGCCGAGTCGAGACAGACCACCTATGACCAGAAGACCAGGGATCTGCAAAGGGCGATTCGCCAGTTTTACGCCGTGCTTCAAACGGGCCCGCGCGGCAGGGACGTTTTACAAATTTTTAAAGCCGCCGGTTGGCCGGTGGCCGAGCCGGGGGAAAACGGCTACTATGCAATCCGGATTCAGCCTTACCGTGACGGCCGCAATCTCAAATTCAAGCTGGCCGCGCTTTACACCGAAAAAGACAATCTCAATTTCCCCGAAGAGATTCGGAAGGATTTAAACGACTGGAAGAAGGCCCGCCACGAAATGCCGGATGGCAGCGTCATCCTGCGCTTTGTGGATGCCGTGAATATGAACATGGAAAACGAAGTGACCGAAGCGTATATGGGCCTGGGTTCCGAGAGAGAGCATCCAATCCCGCCGCTAGTGTCCGAGGTTCCGCTCGCGAACCGCCAGGAATTCTACGAGATTTTGAACATGAGCCAGGAGCTGATCGAAAAAAATGAAATCGTCGGGCTTTCGTATGATTTGCAAAGGGCCAAAGAGGCTTACCAAAAAGTCAAAGACGGCAAAATGAAATTTCAGGATTTCGACAAGGTGTACGGCAAAACTGCCGAAACAACCAATCTCTACCGCTTCTGGCAGCTCGCGCATGACTCGAGGCATTTCTTGTCGGGCACCGTGATGACGCTCGAGGACTTTAAAGAGGCCAAGAAAGAATACGACGAGCAGTGGGTACCCGGGCGCGAAAAAGCCCACGGAGAATCACATACCTATCTTATTCCCAGTCCCTTCATCATGGCGCCTCGTGTTTATACGGGCACGCAGATCGCTTTGGAGCCAAGCGAGGAAATGGTTCCGGCAGGCGTGAAGGACCGGGCGCTGAAACTGGCTCAAACCTCCCAAAAAGGCGGCGTGCTGGTCCTGAAATACGGTGAGAACGGAAAAGCGCCGGAGCCTCTGGAGGTGTTGTTTGATACCGATTTTGTGGAAAGACAAAAGCGCGCCCACATCGATTATCTTCAAAATCCCAGTAGCCACCAGTGGCCGTCGGACCCCAAAGCCCGCGATGTCCGGAAAGCCGAGCTTGCGGAACAAGCCGACGAAGTTTCGTTCACCAATTCCTTCCGCGATCACACAACCGGGGATTTTTATGTGCGAATCTACGGCTATGAAGAAGCGGACCGGGATTTGAATTTGATGCTGGGCGATCTTGCCGAAAAACTCGGGCTTTCTTGGGACCCTTTTGTGGAACGCTATGAAAATAGGCCCGGGTTCGGGACGGCTTCGATTTGGGCGGCGAGCTACGACAACCTTGAAGAATTTAGAAAATCTATTGAGGAAGAGGCCAAATCATCAGAAGCGCCGAAACCGCTTTTCGATCTAGAGGAATCTGAAGGGATGCTTCGTAAAGCCGGGCTAACTCTCGAAGAACTTCGCGGTGAGGTTGTGGATATTAAGGGAAGGATCAAACAAGCCACGATCAAGAAAGTTGAGACAACTGAAGCCAGGCGGCAGAGGACAAACGCAGAGGTTATGAGAAACACCGTCTGGCAGGTTCGCGGTGAAGTTGACCGACTGGAGATAGATTGGGAGAAGGTCAAAAAGCAGGTGGCGGACGCCCGGCGCGACATTGCCGTGGGTCAAAAAAATTCTCAGTGGGCCAAGGTGGCTGACGGCTGGCAAAAATGGTTGGACGACCGGCAGAAAGCGGCGCGCGACATATATCCGAAGCTTCGCGAAGCCAAAACCCAACTCAACAAACTGGATCGCACGTACCCTGCGCCCAAAGAGAAAAATTTGAACGAAAAAGAGCTTCAGGGACTTTACGAGGATCTGAAGGCGCTGGGATGGGAGGATAAGCTTAAAATCTGGGTGGGACTTAGCACGGTGGCTAGGAACGCCAAAGGCCAGCCTTTGAAAGATGAGAAGGGCGAGTGGCGGTGGGAGGATGGCTCATGGGAAGTGAAGCCCGAGGATTATTTCTCAAAGGTGGTTTACGCAAAATCAGGAGATAAAAAATCCAAGGTCAATTTTATCAATGTCTATGACAAGGAAGGCAAGCCCTATCAGGACACGGTTCCTCTAGAAGCGGTTCGCGGATCGATCGATAAGAGTTTTGTGAAGTATGAGTTTGCCGGAGAGCAGGTGGCCGAAGTCGGCGCGAAGATCGTGGAGGAAAAAGCGAAGGAGAAAGCTCCGGTCGAGCAGAAGGCCGTTCCTGAGGGCGACTTCGAACCTGTTTACAAAGCCATCAAGGCCGAAGGAAAAGACCTATGGATTCAGGTTCGGTTGAAAGCCAATGGCAGCGATCGATGGTTCTTTGTTGGCCTCGAGGATTACTTTAAGCTTATAAAAAATGCCGCCGCGGGTGATACCCGTACCATACCCTTGTATGAGCTGGACAAGCAAAGGAATAAACGCCTTGCCAATGTGAACGCGACTATCGGCGTCATTCGTAAAAGCATAGATGACTCTCCGGAAACCAATTTCGATGTGCAGCTGCGCAAAAAAGACGGCTCATTTGAAGAGCAACTTTATCCGAAAGTCCAACCCAAGACGGAAGCCAAGATAGAGCCTAAAAAAGTCGAGGCAAAACCAGTTGAGCCGAAGGCGGAAGAAAAGAAGCCTGCAACTCGCGGCGCTGAGCCTAAGGTAGAAGCTAAGGTCAAAACGACGCAAGAAAAATTGGCCGAACAACGGGCAAAGCAGGCTGAAGAGAAGCAGAAGGCGGACGACAAGGCTGCGGCAGACAAGCGCGCAAAAGAAATGGCCGATCAAGCGGAGGCTATCAGAAAAGCAGCTGAGAAGATAGCCGCAGACAATAGAGTCGCCGATGCGAAAAGGGTCGCCGACAAAAAAGCTGCGCAAGAGACTGCCGCAAAAGAAACTGAGCGGGTGGCGGCTGAAAAGAGGAGACAAGATCAGGCCGAAACGAAAGCTAAGTTGGAGAAAGCTACGCAGAAGGCTAAAGAAGAAGCTGCGAAGAAAGTAGCCGAGCAAAAAGAAAAGACTGTTGTAACAAATGTTTCAGTCGACGAGATCAAAGCGATTCACAAGAGCAGGAATGAAGACATCCGTGTACAGATCAGATTTAGAATTGGCGATAAGCAGGTTTGGGGCCGTGTGGATGCCGAGGACTTCATCGGAGCCTTAGAAGGCCAAGATAAGGAAGTTTATATCTGGATCAATGACGATCCAAAGAAAAGAGATGCTCCTTCCGAAGTAAATGACGTGTTGTTAAGATATTCAGTGAAAGCGGATACCGAAGTAATCCGCCAGGTTGTGAATGAGGACCCGACAGGCCGAGTTTGGCTTGGTGTGGTGAAACGTGGCTATATCGACGTGTTGCGGCAAATCCAGCTTCGCGCGCCTCCGGCCGGAGAGCCTACCACTAAGAAACCCG
>Ga0209515_10000754_pt1 | contig 57010 bp, 55 predicted proteins | sample Subgroupgradi54m_FD_187454 | JGI IMG/M metagenome (GOLD analysis project Ga0209515, IMG submission 187454) | Subsurface groundwater microbial communities from S. Glens Falls, New York, USA - GMW60B uncontaminated upgradient, 5.4 m (SPAdes)... ... | reverse complement strand
TGGGCGGCGAAGAACTGGTAATTGGGGCAGTCACTGGCTTGGGGGAAACAGAGTGATCAACTCCTTTACTGGCCATCGTGGAAGCGATTGGGGTCTTGGGCGGCGAAGAAAGGGTGTTTGGGACAGCCGCGGGCTTGGGGGAAACAGAGTGATCAACTCCTTTACTGGCCATCGTGGATACTAAAGCGCTGTGCGATTCTTCCTTAGTTGAAGCCTGGGCAGAAATACTCATCTCTTTAAGCAGAACTTCTTTTTCTTCATCAATTCGATCAATGGCTTTGTTGATCGCCGCTTGCGTCGTTTGTTTGACCAGCATCCTGACATCCTCCGGCTGGGACACAAGTGTGGAAGATTTTGTTAAAGTCGTTTTCTTATATTCTTCAATCACTTGAACGGCTTCTTGGAGCGCCAGATGAGTCGTGTGTTCTAACAAATTGATTGCCTTTGTGTACGCGGCAACGGAAGCTGAAGTTCTTTTGATATCAAAAGAAACATTATCGCTGTGTTTTTGAACCGCATCACTAACCGCTTTTTTGATTTTCTCAAAGATATCGTCGATGAAAATGGCGGCTTCCTGGGCTCTAAGTTGGGCTAGCTTCTTTTTAGAAGCTGGCGTATGCTGCGCGTTAGGATTGATCAACTCACCCTCCTCAAAATCCCCTGAATTTGGAGTATAAACATGAACCGCAAGTTTCGGGGGGACATAATCTTTTTTTCTTTGAGCAATATATTCGTCGGCTTCTTTAAATTGTTGCATAAGCGTTTGGGGAGTGGCTAAGGACACCAGCTGTGATTTATGCATCCACTTCAGAAATCCAAACGCCATGACCATGAAAATCAAAAAAACAGCGGTGATTTTGTGCTGCATTTTGATCCGGCTGATATGAAAAAATAAAAAATAATTTAAAAATGAAAATGCCGTCATGTGACTGATGATTCCTGTCTTGCTTTCCAGAAAGAACCCTTTATAAGAAAAAAGAAGAATCGTTGAAGCCAAAAAAAAATATTTAAGCCGGAACTCTTTGACGTTCAAAGCCAAAACAACAAAAACCGCAAAAGGAGGATAAAGGGGGGCGAAATGTACCGTCATCTTGACCAGAACAAAGATTATAAGGAGGCCCGCAATAATCTTTTGAGTGAATAATCCTGATTTATAAAAATGGTAGGCAATAACCGCAAACAACGGATAATAAAACAGCGCGGCATTGCGTAAAGCCAAAGGCCCAAAGGTCAGATAACCTTGCAACGCCTTCAAAAAAACCCAGCCCACATACACAAATAAACCTACATACCAACGGTTAAATTTGAAACCCGTCAGCTTCCGCTTCCAAAAAAGCAAACCTAAAGAACCGGCTAAAAGAAATTCACCGATAAAGATCGGAAATTTTAGAAACGGAAGACGGACGTGCAATTCGGCAAAATTCGACCAAAAAACCTGATAGCACAGACAGAAAAAACCCAAAATCGACCAGAAAGTCCAGTCGATTGATTTTATTGGATTTTTCTGAAATAATATCAACAGTGGTAGACAGTATCTTGACGTTTGTTCTCTCAAAATCCTTAATATTAATTGTACAAACGTCAATAAAGTTCTTTTTTTTTGTGCCGTTGAAATTTCCGTATTGTTTGTGTTAAACATTATAAATTCCTGCCTTGTAGCAATGGCCATGATCTTTGACCCACCGGAACATAAACCCAAGCCCTTCCTCCAAAGAAACGCGAGGCGTCCACCCACAGGCCAGTTTGATTTTAGAGGCATCACAAATCAATCGTTCTACCTCGCTCTCGCGGGGTCTTACTCTTTGCCGGTCAACGACCACCCTAAAATTTTTTCTGGTTATCCGTTGGATCAAATGGATCAACTGCGAAATAGAAGTTTCCTGACCGCTGCCCACATTAAAAACCTCGCCCAAACCTCCTTTCATCTCAGCTAACCGAATAAAAGCGTCCACCGTATTGGTCACATAATTAAAATCCCTCGTCACCTGCGTATTACCCAATTTTATATTCTTTCTTCCATTATAAATTTGACTAAGGATCGTTGGAATAACCGCCCTGGCCGACTGACGGGGTCCAAAGGTATTAAAGGGCCTAACAATCACAACCGGCGTTCCAAAGGAACGATAAAACGACACCGCTAGGCTATCGGCAGCTGATTTACTCGCCGCATAAGGAGATTGAGGATTGATGGGATGCCGTTCATCGATAGGGGCGTACTGAGCCGTTCCATAAATTTCACTAGTTGAGGTATGAAGAATTTTTTTAATCTTTAGTTTTTTGGCCGCCTGCAGAACATTCAAAGTCCCTTTCATATTGGTATCCACGTAGCTATCCGGTGAATGATAACTAAAAGGGATCCCAATGAGCGCCGCCAAATGAAAAATCATCTCCATTCCCTCTGAGGCGGCTAGCACCCCATGCGGATCGCGGATATCGCTGGAAACAATATCTATCTGAGTTAAAAGGGAGTCATCTAAAGTATCCAACCACCCCCAGGAATTAAACGCATTATAATAAACAAAAGCCCGGACCCTGGCTCCTTGCTTAACCAACCGCTCAACCAAATGACTGCCAATAAAACCGTCCGCTCCAGTCACCAGGATTTTTTTATTATTCCAGTTCATCTCAAACCACCTGTCGTACCAAACGAAAAGCCTCGGCCTTATTGAGCCCAACGGACATCCCTCGCATTTCGGCTAAAACCTCGAGGCCTTTGTTGGAACGAGGAAAAGGGAAAGGCCGCGCCTCTCCTTCATAACAATTCCACGCCTGCAATTTCTTTTGCCAAAATTCACTGATATCCACAAAGACATTCGGCTTAAAATGCGGATTGAAGGTCCAGTTGCCGCTGCAAACAATTTCAAAAGTATAAATGGCCTTGGGGATCCAGCTGCGGGTGGGACGGCAGGCTGTTTCGAGTGCTTTGTAAACAACACGGTGATCGATATTCACTTCAGAAAGATTATGAGAAAAAAGAATGGTGGGGCGAAAAGATTCCATGTGTTCTTCAATTTCTTTCACAATGGAAATCAAAGGATACGTATCAAATTGACAGCAGAGTCTCTCGCCGTAATGAACCTTTTTGATTCCGAGCGTTTTTAAAGCCTTGGCTGCTTCTTTTTGTCTTTGGGCTGTTTGTTTGACGAATTCGGGGGAATCGTATTTGCCGACTGGGAAGCGGGCCGAAATCCCTTCTCCCAAAAACACGACCATCACTTCAGCGCCTTCGCTGACCGCTTTCGCCAAAGTCCCGCCGCACCCCAAGACCTCATCGTCCGGATGGGCGGCTACGACTAATAATCGTGTTTTAGAATTGAAGTGCATTTTAGGTTCCTCTTATTTAAGGTTTAGGGGTTGGGGATTAGGGATTAGTAAAAAAATCGTGGTGAATTTAAACTAAACCCTAACCCCTATTCCCTAAACTCTACCTGTCAAACACGCCACTTGCTTCTTGATTCTCGCCGGCAAAGACAACGAAACTCTTTTTAAAGTTTCTTCCTGAAGCTTTTTGATTTCCTCGGACGACCAGCCGAAGATGCTTTCTCGCCATAAAAGCGTTGACCAGTAATATTCAGCGTAACTTTCCGCCGTCGGAAATTCCATCACACTGTCGATTTCTTCATAACGAACGTGTTCTTTTCCAAAAATCTTTTCAAACAAAGGACGGAATTCTTTGGCAATCCGTTCAATTCGCTCTGTGTGTTCCCGGTTGGGTTTCTTACCGGTTAAACGATGACTGAATTCGGATAGATCCGCGGCATTGCCGGGCCCGGGGCCGATAACCACAAAGGTACCGCTCGGTGTTAAACGATTCTTTACAGCCTGCAAAATCTTTAAACTATTTTCCGTATAGTATAAAGAATAATTGGCAAAAACCCAATTAAAACTATTCGCCTCCTGCGGGAATGGATCGTCGAAATCATGCACCCCAAACCGCACATGGTCGCCTAAAATACCGGCATGTTTGTTTTTTGCCTCCTCAATCAATTGGGCGTTTTTATCCAATCCCAAAACAAAACCCATCGGGCCAACCGATTCCCAAAATAAAAGCGTGAAATTCCCATTCCCGCAGCCTAAATCCAGGATACGTTCCCCTCGATGAATTTTGAAACGATTTTTGATCCATTTGTGAAGATTAAAATTGCTGTATTTCGAATGCGCGTCAATTCTTGAATTGAGCGCCTGTTTGGGCTCTTCATAAGCATATTTTTTTTCAGTCATGTTTCAATCCCCGTTTAAACTCTGCGTAGCCTACAACTGTATCCACCCGGCCGCGCAGAATATTCCAAGTCCCTTCTAAATCTCCCCGGACCCTCGGGAAATCAAGACACAGAAAATCACGAATAAAATGTCCCAGCACGCACCAGGCAAAGGCCGGGATGAAAAATTGATTCTTCTGGGCTAAATAATACATATTTTGAATCCACACCCGGCGGTACAAGCGGCCCTTGTCCATACCCGGGCAATTGGGCTGCTGAAAACAAACGGATTTAGGCTGAAAAAAAAGTTTGTGCCGACGGGAAATCCGGAAAGAAATATCCACGTCATCCCCATAGCCATAACCGCTTAAGCGTTCATCAAAACGATACTGCTGAATAATTTTGCGCCGCCAAAACGTACACCCGCCGGACAAAAATTCCGTTTCACAAAATTCCTTTCTCCCGTGAGTGAATGTCTGGGCGCCGCTTTTCAAAAAATTTCCGCTTCCTTCATGCGGCATGAGAAAAAAAGCCTGAAAAGGTTTAGAATGGGAATCCCAGCCATCGACGGCACCCATTCCTCCGGCGAAACGACCTTCAACATCCTTTTCAAAAACTTGAACAATCTCTTTGCAAAAAGCCGGATCCAGCACAACATCATCGTCCAAAAAAGCAACCAAATCCGTTGAGGCACAGGCATCCAATCCTCTGTGACGGGCTAAGATCAAAAATTTTACTTGGTTGTAAATATATTTTTTAGAAACTCCCGGAACATTCCAGGCATCGAAAATATCTTTGGTCGCTGGACTATCACTTTGATCGACTACAATCACTTCCAACGGGTGAACGATCTGTTTACTAACCGATTCCAGAAACTGTTTGACCAATTCCGCCCGATTGCACGTCGGAAGAATGAGACTGAAACTTAACTGAGATGGCTGAGACATATCTTTGAGACCACTTTAAATGCGTCCGTTCGTAATATAAACATTAAAACAATGCGCCTTTGCCGTTTTCTCGATTTGAATCTTTCCCCCGGCCCCCAACACAACCGGAACCGCGCCCGCGATATCCCACCACATGACATTTTTTTCATAATACCCATCAACGCGCCCGCAGGCCACATACGCGATGGATATCGCCGCTGATCCCAAAAATCTCACCTTGCGGTACGATTGAATGTGATCAACAAACGTATTGATGCTTTCCAACGATAAATCTGCGGCGGCGGGAAATCCGGAAGCCAAAATCGCTTTTTGCTTGCCCTTGATTTTACTGACCGTTAAGGAAGCATCGTTGAGCCACGCCCCTTCGTTGACAACTCCCAAGAATAATTCGTCTCGATTAAAATCATACACACTGCCTAGAATCGGCTTCTTTCCCTGCCAAAGACCGATGGAGACACAACTAATCGGCAACTGGCGAACGTAGTTCAAACTCCCGTCCACGGGATCAACGATCCAAAGGAACTCTTCTTCCCCTCTTTTGAATTCTCCACTTTCTTCCGAAAGGATTGAAAAATCTGACTTCTTTCTTAAATAATCAAGAATCATCCGCTCGGACTGGAGATCGGCCTCGATCTTGACGTCGTGGATCAAATCTTGATTAATTCTGCGGCTCGAGGAATCTGCTTTACGAAGAAATGCTCCCGCCGTTAAGACCGCCTCTTTAGCAATGGAGAGCCAATTTTTTATTTTGTCATCTGAAATTTTTTTCATTTCTTTTGAAGAGCCGCGATTAAATTATCCGCTGCTTCCATTTCCATCGCCCGTCGGCATTCACGCGTATACGAACCGATATGAGGAGTCAGAATCACCTGAGGATAATTCCTTAGCGCCCCATCGTAAGGTTCATTCCAAAACGTATCAATCCAGGCGCCGGCGACTTTTTTATTGTCTAACGCCGCAATTAAAGCGGCTTCTTCAACCACTTCTCCGCGGGAGGCGTTCAACAAAAAAACTCCGTCTTTCATCAAGCTGAATTCCTTCGCTCCCAAAATCTGTTCCTGCCCGCTGCAATGGATAGTGATGATGTCGGCCTTGGAAAGCGCTTTAGAAAGAGGAAGGAATGAAACGCCATCGATATTTTCTTTTTTGAGCGGATCAACCGCGATCAAATTCACTCCGAAAGGTTTTAATAAGGAAGCAACCTTTTGGCCGATGCGGCCGAAGCCGATGATCAAAACCGTTTTGGCTTCCAGCTGTGTTCCCAATCTTTTTACCCACCGCCCGTCGTGTAAATCCTGATTCATCCGCGGAATTTCGCGCAATAAACTTAAACTAGCCCCCACAACGAGCTCCGCCACCGCCACAACCGGCGCATACGGTGTCGAACAAACTTCAATGTTCAATCTTTTAGCCGCCTCTAAATCCACATTGGACATCCCCGAACCGCAGCGCGAGATGACTTTTAAATTTGTTTTTTCCAAAACTTCTTGATCCAATGTCTCCAAGCCCGCGATCAGTCCGACGACGTCCGAGCTTAAAAGTTCAAACAATTCATTCTTGGATAATTTTCGCCGGTGAGGATTCAAAATGACCTCGCAGCCGGATTCTTTCAAACGTTTTAAAGGAGCAGAATCAAACTCCCCAAAGCTCGAGGGGCCCAGCAGGACTTTCAATTCTCCGTTACTTTTTATCATTTTTAGATTGCAGCCAGGTGATGATCAGATGATTCATGATCATATGAATATCCTCAACGGGGCCGTATTCCCCTTTGGGTGTTTTTACATGAATCACCACATCCGAAATACGGGCGAGCTCTCCCCCGTCAAAACCGACAAGCGACATCACAATTCCCTTATTTTTCTTAACCCAACGGGCCGCAGCCACGACATTCGGGGAATTTCCGCTGGCGGAGATGATAATCAATTGATCCCCCGGACGATACTGAACGCGCAACTGCTGGACAAACACCTGGTCATAGCCGCTGTCATTGGCGATCGCTGAGAGAACCGCAGAGCTATCCGTCAAAGATAAAGCGCGTAGCGGCAATTCTCCTTCTTTTTTTCCATACATATTGATGCTGAAATCATTGGCCATGTGCGACGATGTTGCCGCCGAGCCGCCGTTGCCGATAAAAAATATGGCCTTCTGATTGCGGCGCGCCTCTTCAATGTGTTCAATCAACATCGCGATTTGATTCAGATCCAGCTGATTTAATAATTTAGAGATGTACTGAAAATAATTTTTGGCGAACGCTTTGATTTTATTAGATTCCATAATTTTTTCTATGCCTCATTTTTGTTTCACCCAAATCTCGTTTCTGGTTTTATCAGCATCCGACCAGGCCAGGGTAAACCCGCAGGATTTTAATGCCCCCAAACAATAATCCCTCTTCGATTGATCGATCGGAAGTTCCAACACAACACTGCGGCATTTTTCATGAGAAAAAGTTTTCATCCCGCCTTCTAAAACTTTATATTCATTGCCGTCGGTATCGATCTTCATAGCCGATGGGATGATCCCCATCTGTCCGCATATAAAATCGATCGTCACCGACATAATCCCTTCCGACCAAACCACTCCGTACCCTTCTTCCGTTATCTGAATGGGGTCTTTGCTTTCCGTATGAACAGCGGCGCCGGGATTTAAGTCCTGCAAATTAAGATGACTGATCCCCACAAAATTTCCAACGGCCACGCTATAAATCTTTACACGGGACATCAAATTGTTAAGAATAACATTTTCTTTCAAAAGATTCAAATTGGAATATTCCGGTTCAAAGCTATAGACCGCAACATCCTTATGCCGTTTGGCGCAATAAATTGAGAAAACTCCGATGTTGGCCCCAATGTCAAAAAAAATATCGCCGGGTTTAAGATAACGGTCGATGTAAAAACGAACCTCCGGCTCTTTTTTTTCAAATAAATACCAGCGAAAATGCGTAATCCAGTTCATGCACGGTAAAGTAAAATCCACACCGTCCACTGAAACTTTACGTCGAGGAACTAAAAATTTCGCCAACAGCCACGCCAATGAGATCAAGGGATATCGCCAATCCCCATACGATTGGGCCGCCCAATGGCCTAGCTTACTTTTCTTGAATTGTTGAAAGGCTTCACTTCGGACTATTTTTTTCAACATAAGATATCCCCCTGTATAACATCAGATTGGATCGGACTAAAGACCTTGTCCGCAAAGATTTGTTGTGTCGCATATAATTCGCGTAGAGAAAGTTCATCCAGAGAACGAATTTCTTCTAGACGCTGCGCAAACTCTTTCGAAGATTCACAGCTGAGCATACTTTCCAAGTCATCAAAACAAGGATTGATCATCAAGAAATCATCCAGACAAATATGAATCGCCAAGCGGCCGGATTTAACCGCGACGATTCCGGCACTGGTGGCGCAAAAGGCCGCAATATCGCAGTCTGAGAGATCCTGCGAAAAATCACGAGAACTTTCTTGGACACATTTGAAATCTTCCAGAAGGGATTTTAATCCCCGGGAAAACTGTTCATCAAAACAGCCCTTATAAATCCTTAACACATACACTATATTGTTCGTCAGCCTCTTGTCGGCTTTCAACCAGGACGCAAAGACTCGCAATTCATTGGGGTGGCTGATAAAAAGAAAAATCTTTAAAAGCGAAGAAAATCGACGAGACGGCGCGGTTGTGAAGGATTTGCCGCTTCCCCAGACATGAACGGGGTGCCCGTTTTTTCGGCCCCATAATTTTAAATAATCAGAATAAACCGGTCCGCAGACCGCGTACAAAGATGGTTTTGGAGATTGCGTCGTCGTATCGCGCAGCGCCAGAGTCAAACGGTGCTGCGGATGCGGCAAATATCCTATGCTCTTGATATTTTTTTCCTGACACGCGAATAAAACGGCGCGTTCAATTCCTTTTTCTTCATAAGGATAAATCACCAACTGAGTACGACCTTGCGCCAAAACATTTTTCAACGCGCCATAACCGCAGATATTGAGGAAACACGAAAGCCGTCCAAGCTCAGAAAATAAATAAACCGGCCAAAATCGATACGAGACGGCTCCCGCAACGGGACACGGTATTTTCTTAAAAGAAACAAGCCAAACAACGAGGAGGATAAAAAGGTTATTTAAGAAACTTAAAAACAGTTCCTTCCCTCCAAGATGATCTAATAAAAAAAAAGTTGAACTGGTTTTTAAATCAGCCCGCGAAAAATCTTTATGGGTGATACACGCATAACTCACTCGCTTTTCCTGCTCCGCCGAGTCGAAGATTGATCCATAATAATAACGATGACCGGTTAAAGGCGGATCGCCCGGCACCAATTCATACAAAACCAAATTCTCGGCGTAGAGACGAGGCACTGCCTCGTCTCTATCGAATTTCCGAAAAACATGCGATCGGCACACAAATAAGAATTGCTCGCACAGCTTCAAAAAACCCTTCAACGACTGCTTCAAAGCAAGCCCCAAAAAAGAAACAACATAGAAAAACGCCCGGCCTCCCTCGATTGTCGCATTCGGCTGAAACTCTTGAAGAAAAATCGAAACTAACGGGTCTGTCCCCGTCACAATGATTTCTTGAACCTGCGGGTGACTTTCCATCCAATCACTGAGCGCCCTCGCAAAAAAAAGCGGTTTGAAAATATATTCCTGCCCCCAAGGCCGGGCATCGAGGCGTGACATGGGCGTCACCCACCACCAGCGTGTGAAACTCAGAAACCGTTTCGAAAGCTCAACGTGCGAGGCCTCAATTTCATCCAACCAAATTAAACTTTTCTTTTTGATGATTGTTTTTACATCAATATAATTAGGAAGACGCATCAGAGATTCGTCGTACTGATAAATGGCAAAAGGAATTGAAGACCCCGAATCAACTGGTTTTTGGGTAAAGAGGATTTTCATTTGGGTTGAGAAAATGCCGGGACAAAAATTTGATTGTACAAGGGGTCTTCGCGCAGGATTTTTTCCATAGCCAGCAATTCTGCGGGGGTATCGACGCTGATCATATCTTGGGCGGCAAAGGCCTTGATGGGAAAGCCGTGTTCTAAAATCCTCATCATATCCACGGCCTCAGCCTGTTCTAAGGGAGTCTGCGGCCAACCGTAAAATTGAAGAAGGAATTCCCGGCGGAAGAAATAAATGCCGATTTGTTTCCAAGCCTGCTTGAAATTTTCTTTTGTGCTCGTGGGAACTGCTTGACGGGAAAAATACAAAACATTGTTCTGGGGAGTAATTGTGGTTTTGACCACATTCCGATCCACAAAGACTTCCCAGTTGGTAATCGGTGAGATCAGGTTGATACAGGGAATTTTGGAATCTTGTTTCATTGCCAACACAGCCTTGTCCAACGAAAAGGGATCAACGAGCGGCTCGTCTCCTTGCACGTTAATCACAATACCAGAGTGCAAACTCTGGGCGGCTTCCGCCACACGATCGGTGCCGCGGGTGTGTTTGTCGGAGGTCATGATCGCCTCTGCGCCAAACTTTCTGGCCTCAGCGGCGATTTCACGATCACAGGTCGCAATAAAAATCTCATCAATTTCTTTCGCCAGCTTTACCCGACGATAAACATGTTCAATCATCGAGTGTCCTAAAATCCTGGCCAAAGGTTTGCCCGGAAATCGGGTGCTCGCCATGCGAGCGGGGATGATGCAAGCGACTTTATTATTCATTCTTCACCTTATGTCGAAGTTAACAATAATCAATATGAAAATACCGCCACGGATTAAACGCAAAAACTTTTTTAAGAACAGCTAAATTATTGTCATCTCCCCCGAGAACCACTAACTTCCCCTGTTTTAACGCCGCCTCTATATCACAACGGCCGAACAAAATTTCATGTAGAATCTGATCATGAGAAAAAAGACCTAAATATTTTTCTCCGGTTCCAATGCGTTGCTGCCCCAGCCCCGGCGTCTGCCAAAGGAAAGAATACTCACGATTCAAATCAACGATTTCTGAAAGCACCTGACCGGCATACTGGATGGGATTTATAAATTTCCCTAGGACATTGGTTCGCCAGCGAAGAGTAAAGCCCCGCGACTTCATCCACGCCGCATCAAAGTCTTGATAAGAAAGTTGAATACGGATTTCTTTAACGGCAAGACGGCTGGCAAAATGAACAATGGCCTGATAAAGGTTATTTTTGATCTCTTGATCTTCGGGCGTGATCATTTCCAGAATATCAAGACGTTCAATGCCGTCTCGCATCGCGGTTTTCCCAAGGAAAGCATAACTCATCAACTGCTCTCCTCGCCTCAGAGCCAGCACGCTGTAGGAATAAGATTTCTTGTAATAATGATGAACGAACTTTCCCGACCAGAAACCTTCGTGGCGTTTAGGATAACCGTAAAAAGAGCCGATGTTTTTTTGAAAAAAATCAAAGAGCTTGTGTTCCTGCGTTTGGATTTCTTCTTGCGTCTGCCAGACAACGTATGACGGCTTGATCAATGGAGATTCTACTTCTTTTTTGAAAGATAAAATTGGAAGTAAATCGTGATAACCCAATTTTTTGTACCATCGATAAGCTGGACTGGTTTCATCTTCCCGAAAAACTAAAACGGCCTGCGCCAACGGAAAAAAATATTGTTCTATTTTTTGATCCAGGCTGGACCCAACTCCTTGACTTCGATACTCCGGTTCCACATGCACGCCGCTCGCCCAAAGAACTGGAATAATTTTTTCTTGAGAAAGGACAAACTGCCGTTTCTCGAAAGGAATAGCCCCGATGAGATGCTCTCCCTCAAAAGCCAGAACCGCCGTCATATCATTTCCCCGCCAGGTCTCGTGGGTGCGGCTGGTCGAATCTGATTTCTCAAGTAAAGCTAATACCTGGGTGAGATCATTGTCTTGATAAGGACGGATGGTTACCATGGGAAATATTTTTTTTGGATCTTTGCTGCAGCCAATCCTTTAATGTTTGAATAAAAATTTCCATGACCGCCTGCGGCCCGATGCTGACCCGGACACACGTTTGATAAGGAGCCTGGAAAGAACCGCGGATATAAACATTGTTTTGCTTCATATAAGAAATCAATTCCGTCGATTCCTCTTCGCTATTTAAAAAAATTAAAATCCCGTTGGTCACATGACCGCCAAACCAGCGAAGCCCGAGGCTGGTTAATTCTTTTTGAACGTATTTTGCGCCTTGCGAAACTTCCTTCACGTGAGTCTGCAGAATTTCCGGATGATCGAGCATATACTCAGCCGCGCCCATCGACAACGTGTTGGATTCAACCAAGGAGCGCGTTTTGGAAAGATATTGGATGTTCTGAACCTGGCTGACCATAAATCCCAGACGGATTCCTGCCATGCCGTAGGCTTTGGAAAAAGTACGCATGACCACTAAGTTGTCGAACTCTTTGAGTAATTCCAAGACCGTCGGCGCGCCAAAAAAATGATACGCCTCATCCACGACCAGAATAGTCCCATTTTTTTTGCAAAGTGTAGCGATTTTTCTGATTTCTTCGACGGTAAAAACACTTTCAATCGGCAGATTGGGATTCGGGATCATGACCATTGCGGTCTTTTGATCCAGGCCCTTCTTGAGGCTCTCCAAATCCGGAATTAAATTCTCAGTGAATTTAAAAGGACGATACTCGACCTGGTACATCTGGGCATAAATGGAATACATTGGGTAGGTCGGATCCAGAACAATGAGATTCTCACTGGGGTTGGTTAAAATTTCGAACAAAATCCGAATCCCCTCGGTGATGCCGTTGGTGATAAAAATCTGTTCGCGGGGAATATCGATCGAATGGGAAATTTTTTCATATAAAACCGTTGGCTCGGGGGAGGCATTCAAGGCGTAGGCAGGAAATGCTTTTAAAAAATCCATCATGATCTCTGGGGGGAAATTCGAAACCCGCTCGTTTCGATCCAACCGCACTCCCTCGCGCAAATTTCGTCCGAGGGAAGTTTGGTAACGATTCATTTTTTCGATGTGCGGTTTGAAATGATTTTTCATGATGATTTGTGAAATTTTATTGGAAAAAGCGACAACGGTTGAGATCTCATTTGATTTGTCTTTGAATTCTTTAGTTATGCGAAACGATCACGTGCGAACCATGGAAAAGCTTCCGCTTATGCCGGGCTTGCCGCTTCATAAAAAATTGACCTAATTTCTTTGGATCATGCCCGAACTGTGCTGAAATTTTTTTTCTGACTGCTCTGATACGAGCAATGATTTTATCGTCTTTCATAACTATATCCTCCCTAAAAGTTGGAATGGAGTTACCATATACGGGGTATTGAATCCTAATCTCATATTAACCAATCGAATATGAGCGAATTTGTTTGGATTGGCTAAATGATTACAATTCCATGTTAAAAGAAAATCGCATTTATGATAAGTAGCTAAGGCTAAATGCATGGCGTCGCCTGTGGGATCTTTAGGCATGGCTTTATGATCAATATAAGCGCCCGTCATTTCTACAACCTCATCATTGATCGGCAAAATTGTTAAATCCGCGACTAACTTTAAAACTTCTTTTTTATGAGGATAATCTCCGTTTTCTAATTCAAATAATACCGGGTCGCTTATAAATAACTCCTGTTCATGGTAATGTTTATCCCACCACTCCCGGGTCCAATTGCGACACGCAACAAACTCCGGTTGTGGCCGATCATCATAATAAAAACTTGGGATACTGGTTTCAATATAAACGCGTTTTTGCATAAAAATTTATTTAACAGTGTAATAGTATCACATTTTGTGATACCAAATTTTTTTCTACTCCTCTTTGAAATGATCGCCATATTCCGGCGTCAGAGGTATAACTTTTTCGTTGGCGTTATTCATGCAGTTAAAACAAATCATTCCCTTCAAATTTCCGTCGAGATGGCGCTGGCGGAAATTTTGGTAGACCTCATTGGTCCAGGCTTCCTTCAACGTCGTTTTATTCAAATCCGCGACGATCAAATCCTTCGAATAATCCAAGACGCACGCCGAGACCAGGCCTTCGGGGGTGACGGTAAAACTTTTGAAAGGCTGGAAACAAATCTTCGTTTTTCCCCGGGCCCGGGGATTCATCGCATCGATTGTTCCGAGTTGATTATTCTCGTACATGTTGCCGCATTGATTGTTCAAAGGATGCGGATCCCATTCATCGATGTACGGAACGACGAGATCCCTTAAAATGTTCACTTCTTCTTTGGTCGCGTTGGTATAAACCATCGTGACATAGATCCGGTATTTTAATCCCGAAGTCTTGCGGTATTCCGAAATCCAACGCAGGTTGGAAAGCACACGATCAAAATCATCTTTTCCCTGAACTTTTTGATAGGTCTCTCGTTTCCCGGCGCTGATGGAAAATTTGATGCTGTCCATCCCCGCATCCAAAACCGCTTTGGCCCGGTCGGGGGTCGCCAGCGCGCCGTTGGTTGTGATGAACAAATATTCGTAACCGATCCGTTTAGCTTCTGCCACGTATTCAGCCAAATTCTTGATCAAAAAAGATTCGCCCGTCGCGTACAACCCCAAATCACGAACGCCGCAATCATAAGCCTCCTGCAAAACCCGAAACACCATATCCGGCTTCATCGTGGCTTTATGCTTCAGATGCGGATTCGAACAAAACACACAGGCGTGATTACAAAACGAGGTCAAATCCAGAAAGATTTCTCGAGGGAAAGGTGGCGCCGTCACAAACTCAGCATGCCTCGCTCTTTCTTTTCGTTCTTTGATGGAATTAGTAGTCGTTGTGGACATGTTTTAATCCTTTCTTATAAGAAGTAAAGAAGCAAGAAATAAGAAGCAAGAATTTTATTTTTTTCTCTACATCTTGCTTCTCTACTTTTTGTCTCTCGAATCGTCTTACTTTTTCTTAGCCGCAATCCTCAGATGCGAACTCAAGCGGTTGGCCTGCAAAAAATCCTGTAGGTTTTGCCAGGTCTTTTCTTCGCGAGCTTCAAAAACATATTTCCAAAACGAATCTATCTTCAAATTTTTATTCTCATTGATCGCCCGATGGACAATTTCGACATCCAGTCGTCCCGGTGTACTTAATTCCACCACTTCAAATCCGGCAGCTTCAATTTGAGCGGTTAAAGCTTCAATCGACAATAAATTCATCCGATTGATTGGATTGATATTCGGGGCATGATCTTGAAGAATCTGATACTCAAAACCGCTGCTCGTTGAGGTTGTCAGAAGAAGCAGTCCTCCCTTCTGACAATAACGGCCAGCCAGCGTAAAGAATTCTTTCGGATCCGGCATCCTCTCCAAAGATTCGAAAGCGGTCAAAACATTCACTTTTCCCGCGTATTGTTCAAGCGTATAGCCTACCAAAATATCCTTGGGCAGTAAATCACTTTGTTCAAATAGCTGAGGCTGCAAAACGCCTAAGCGCTGGAATATTTTTTGCCCCTCTAAATGTTTTAAAAAGAACGGATATTTACTCTGAAAATCCAATAAGAGTGAAGCCTTTCCCAGAAATTCATCCGCCAGCTCGGTAATCCAGTTGACCCGTGAGCCGTAAATGTAATAGAGCTGTTCGTCGGGAAGCTGGGAGATTTGCTGACGCCAGTATTGACAGGCGGTGGAATTTTTATAAAAATTTTCCAAGAGTTCTTTCGACGGGCGTGGACTCACGTAATAGGAACCACAGCCTCCGCAGACTTTAAAATTCATTTCCATTTTCTTATAAGCCTCCCGGACCTTTTGACTTGCACATCCGGGGCAGGGGACTTCAACTAACTGCGAGGGGCCGTTGATAAAATATTTCTTGATGTCCTCTTGTAAATACACGATATACTGTTTGTAGACATCACGGCCGATCACGTCCGTCATGTTTAAATCATTTAATAAGACAACTGTTTTCATAAAATTTGATCCCGTTAAATGTCACCCCCGAATGTTTTTATCGGGGGTCCAGTCATGAGCCTTATCTGGATTCCCGACTAAAGCATTCGGGAATGACAGATTTAGAGGTTTTGAAATAACTTCTGTTTTCCAACTCTCATCAGCGCTATAGATTTTTTCAATCAAAAGCATCGTGTTATAAGCTTCTAAGCAAGAACCAACCCGTATCGGCGTGTCATGAGTGATACAGGAAACAAATTCCTCCAGCTCGCTTTTCCAGGAATGGTCTTCATCATAATACGTGATCGTTTCTTCGGGATTGGGCAAAGGATATCCTTCTGTGTCATAAAGGCAGCGGGCGATTTTTAAGGTCTCGGTGCCGTAGTTTCTCGTCGAAGAAAGAATCCCCGAAATCGTGATGTACCCTTTTTGCAGATAAATTTCCAGCAAAAATTTATACTGCCACTGGGTCGCCGAAGAATGCAGCATCGCGACCTGCCCTTGAGTATTTCTTAAGAGCACAAAGGCATTATCTTCGACCTCGGCCGGCCAATAATGCTGACCGATGAACGATTTTACTTCTTCAAACTCCCCACCAAAAAGACGAAAGAGGTCCACCATATGAATGCCCTGATCGATCAAGATGCCGCCACCCGAGAGTTCTTTCTGATTCCGCCAATTTTGATCATAACGGCTTCCCCCACCCTTGCCGTAGACCCCGCGCATCCACATCACGTGGCCTAAGCGTCCTTTCTCGATAATCGCCTTGGCGTCGATGATCGCCTGATGATAACGATGATTGAAACCGAATTTGAGTTTTACTCCGGGATTTTGCCTCTGAGCCTCCAGCATCCGTTCAACGTCTTCTTTACTCCGGCCCGGCGGCTTTTCACAAAACACATGAATGCCCTGATTCAAAAAATAACACACAATCTTCGGTAAATACTTATTCAGTGTACAAACAAAAACAACATCCGGTTTCAAAATCAGAACTTCTTTATAATCCCCAAAAATAGGAATATCTGCGGGAAGAGTTTCTCGATTGACGTCGCACAGCGCCACCACCTCCATATCGGCGCGTTCTTTGACGCAGGAAGCACGAATCTTTCCCATCTTTCCGTAGCCGATGATGGCGGTTTTTAGTTTCTTATTCATATTTTTTCAGGATACCAAGACCACTCCGGCAGTTTTCTCCCAAAAAAAGAAAATCCACACCGAAGGAAATAAATTTATAGCCTTGTTTGATTCTTTCCTCAACCAATTTTGCATCCGAGGAAACAACGTGATAACCAGCGGGAATTTTCCTTTTTAAGAGGGCAGCATCATTTCGAATTTTTTCTAACGCAGCCTTCATTTTCGGATGATCAAAATCTCCCGGCACTCCCAGAGACCCCGAAAGATCATACGGTCCCACCAAAAAGGCATCGACTCCTTCAACGGATAAAATCTCTTTCATCTGTTCAACCGCTTTAATGTGTTCAATCTGAACAATCACAATACTTTCTTTTTCCACCCACTTTTTATATTCCTGAAATGACGCCCCGTAGCCTTGGGCCCGGGCCAGACCCACACCCCGCGTTCCCGAAGGTGGATACTTGACACTGGAGACTGCCGCCATCGCTTCTTCTTTAGAGTTGGCCATCGGAACAATCACACCGCAGGCCCCCGTGTCCATCGCCTGTTTGATCAAAAGTGGATCGTTCTTTCCAACGCGTACCAGCGATGGAATACCGCACAGATCAATAACGCGGATCAGTTCCTGGCACTGCGCCATGCTCAGTGCCGAATGTTCCATATCGATCGCCAGCCAGTCAAATCCAGCTTTGGCCATGATCTCAGCAACGGTCGGATGCCCGATCGTGATCCAGGAACCAATGGTCAGTTGATGTTTAGCAATTTTTTGTTTCAGAGTCATACGATTGCGCTCCTCATCAACGGCTTCGGCCAGACAATGCCTTTGAGCATCAAGAAATTTTCTTTGCTTAAAATGTGAAAACGAATACCTTCATAAAGATACCAGCCAACAGCGGCCATTTTAAAAACCAGACGAATAAAATATGGACTGTTCATCTGTCTTAAAACAATCATCGAAACGGCAGAAGCAAAAAAAATCAAAAAAATACTCGCGACCTTTGGGTATTCCCAGTCAATCTTAAAATAGCGCTGACCCGCGATAAAAGAAATCACACCGGTGATCATCCCCACCCAAAATGTCGCCCAGGCCGCTCCGATTGCTCCCCATTTCAGGATAAAAGGGATATTCAAAATAATATTAAGGACAATCGTAACAATACTTAACGCGGAAAGCAAGAACGTCTTTTTCTTAAAAAGAAACTGAGCGCCGACAATTTTTCCGAAAAAAAGAAACCCGTAATACATGGACAAAACAATAATCACATCCACGGCCCCGTAGTAGGCCGGCGGAGCCAGCATAAAAACAATCTCCTCGGCAAATAACGCAATCATGAGGCCGATCAAAATGCTCATGTAAATAAAAGGCGTCAGGTATTTCCCGATGGTTTGACCGGATGTCTCTTTGGATTCAAACATATTCTTATACATCTGCGGTTGAAAAACATTCTGCAAGGACGTCATGTACACAAAAATCACATAAGATATTTTCTGACCGAAGCTGAAAATTCCAACCCCTCCAAGGCTGGCGAGCAAGCCCAGCATATATTTATCGAATTGAGTGGAAATAACCCCGAAGAATATCCGCGGGATGAGCGGAAAACTAATTTTCAATTCTTCCAGTAGCAGGCTCTTATTAAGAGAAAAAGGAAACATCTTCATAAATTTCATCTGAAGCAGAACGCAAACAAAAACACTCGCTATAAGTTCCGCGTAGACCAGACCGATGACGCCAGTCCGCAAGAAAACCACCATGTAAAAAGACAAAAAGAACGTGGCGACCGTGCCGATCAAATAATAACGCGTATAATCTTTTGCCTTCTCATCGTTACGAAAATAGACCAGATAATACTGACGCAGACTAACAAAAGACTGGGCAGCAAAAGCCGCCAGCAGCAAATTTCCGTAATGGGCCTCACGGATCACCCAATGGGAAAGCCGATCCTGAAGAAGATAAGTCAACACCCCGAATAAACAACTATTCAAGAAAACAAATAATACCGTCGAAAAAAATAACTGCGCGGTCTTTAACCTGTCATGATGATATTGAAAATAATTTCGGTCGTAAGACACAATCAATCCCAAGTTGGTGAACCCATTCGCAAAGATTGCGTAAACCTGGGCTAAGGCCAAGACCCCGTAATCCTGCGGGGTCAGAATCCTGGTAAAAAAAGGCAGCGTCAAAAACGGCGCCACATTATCAAAGATAATCGGCAGCAAGTAGATAAAACTATTTTTGATCTGTTGTTCTTTGCTCGACATAATCACTTAATGATGTTAGAATTTATCCCAAAACTGTCACCCCCGAATGTTTTTGTCCCCTCATACCGGGGACTTCCTATGGTCGTGGGGGTCCAGTCACGGTTTCGTCTGGATTCCCGAATGCCTGCCTTGCCGGCAGGCATTCGGGAATGACAGGCTTCTAAACTCGTGCGAAATATACGACGAATCTCCCTTTAACAACTGCCGAAACCGCTCAATGGCTTTTCCATCCCGGTAGGGATCCATTAAAGCCGGATTTCCTTTCCAAGCAAAACTAACAGTCGGCAATGGAGAGGATTTGATCTGTAAAATTTTTTCTTTCAATTCCTCAAAATTATGCGTCATGACTCCGCCATTTTTCGCGTAGATCATTTTTTTGTAATACCCCAAAGGATCATGCCAGAGGGCGGCTCGGTTGGCACTGAGGGCTTCAAATGTCGTTGAAGTAAATGGGAAAGATACCGTCACATCCGCCACAGAAATCAATCTTGCGCTGTCGAGCTCACTGGAGGCAATAGACACTCTCGGATGCCGCGCCATCTTCTCATAAAGTTCAAGCAGTTCTTTACCTTTGATCGGATCCAAAAACAGATGAAAACTACGTTTATTTTTTTCTTTTAAAAGAATATACACATCCGGCAGCATTTCAACCAGCTTCAGTATGTGCTCGGCAAAAGCAATCCCCTCCTGATAAGAGGTGAAGCTGTTACAAGAATACGTCGAATCAAAGACCGAAATAACGAAACGATTTTCTAAATCCGGTGAAATCGAGGAGATAAACTCACGATTCATCTTTTCCCGCGACTGGATGTGACTCGCCCACAGACAACCCACCACATGTACCTCTTTAAAAGATCCCGGATGCTCCTGATGGAGGTACTGTCCCAAAAAGTCATCCCAAATCACTAAATGATCATAATTAAGATACGTCCACAAGGGATGACGTCCCTGCCGGGATGTCATATCCTCCCGAAGATTACAGGTATGGTTCATCGAATCTGAAAAATACCATGTCTCAACACCTGCTTGGCGTAAAGCAATATTTCGCCCGATATGTGGCCCGCCGAAATCACAATGCGTCACAAAATGTTTGAGTTGAATCTTCTCTAATATTCTTTGCCATTTGAAATAGCGGTCAAAAACCAGGCAAGCGGATTTAACCACCTGGGCATTTCTTAAAAACCCGCATCGCAAACTTAAGCTAAATAAATTTATCCATTGACTAAAATACCCATGATAACTTTCCATTCTCGACGAATAACCAACATCGCTGGATAATTGAGCTAATCTCTCTTTATGTTTGTCCGACATCTTAATGAGCGGGAAATAAATCACATCTTTGGCGAAAATATTTCTCTCATCAATTAAAAAATTAACTATTCTCTGATTTTCACCCAACTGCCGCAAAGCGGAAACGACATTGATTCCGTACAAATAACTTCGTTTATTCTCCAGCGGCCGGGATTTTTGCCAAAACAACACGGCGCTTAAAATAACCCTGGCCAGCAAAAAAATAAGCGTCTTGACATTTTCTTTGATTCTTTTGAACCAACTGAAAAAGCGGACGAAAAAAGGAAAACTTATGTTGGAATGCGCCAAAATATTTTGATGGGCTTGCCCCAAAAGATCCCGAAGACATTCATAAAAACCAATTTCCTTCTCGAGATAAAACAAAATCGTATCCTTGGCAAATAATTTGGAAATCCCATCGAGCATCATGTTCATGGAATAGAATTCAGCTAAGCGATTGCCTAAATTAATCTTAAAAACTCCATCGGCATCGGAACTTTTTAAGGTATCACACACGTATTGAAAAAAACGGCTGTATTCTTTTTTATGGAAAGGGAAAACCAACTCCAGCACCTCAACCGCCCTGTCTGCGGCCAGACAATAAATATCCTCGGCATTGAATTGTTGGGCTTTAATGAAATGAATTTTTCCTTTCTTCTCCCATTTATAAATATACGCAGGCAGCGCTGAAGGATAGAACCAAATGCCTCCTCGACTGTGATGATAGGCATGAAAAGGTTCGACAACCCACACAGGTATCCCCCAAAAACAGTACCACGAGATGAGGAGTTGGTCGAACACCTTTGGAGATTCAAAGATAACAATCTTTTTGAGAATTGTTTTAGACATTTTCTAAAGCAAAACATTCCGAGCGAAGCAGCCCATACCTTAAACAATCCTGATATTTTCCATCAAGATAAAAGTGCTCGCGTAAACGCCCCTCTTGTTTAAATCCGGCTTTTTCAAACATTTTCTGCGAGGCGGTATTCCCCTCGACCATTCCCGTCGTTAATCTATGCAAATTAAGACGCTGGAACGCGTGCTGGATGATCAGTTTAACCGCTTCACTCCCGTAACCTTTTCCCCGAGCGGCTTTGTCGCCTATCAATATCCCAATTTCCCCGATGCGGTTGTGATGGTCGATCCGATGCAGCGTGATGTTTCCGATATGCCGGCCTCCTTTTTTAAGAAAGATGCCGAGCAAAATATTTTTTGAATCACAATAATGCTGGAGATACTCCTTGAGCTGAGTTTTCGTCGATGGATAATTCCCGACGGCCATATATTTTGTATTTTCCTGATCATTGACCCACGGCACATAATGAGTCAAGTCCCCCTCACAATCGAGAGGACACAGATCAATTTTATTCCCTTTAAGAAAAACGACTCTGGACATAGACCAATGCTCCTTCCTCACGAGTATAATTCCACAAAAGCCTCAGCGTACTTCATATTTTTTATTTTTCCTCTTTGTCGAGCTAGTTCTTTCATAAATTCAGCAGACCTCAAATCCGGATAGTCCCGCCGCTCACTTTCATAGGCCGCAAGGGCTTCAAGTTTCAAAGTTAAAGTCTGCGAGATATTCACAAAATGATTCGGCTGGAAGGCTTTTTTCCCATCGGGAATGGACAAATACGTCGACTCCGGTACTTCAAATTGAAACAACGAAGCCATTTTCTGGTGAGGCTTGGGCCGAAATGCTGTAGCAACTGCCTGACATGTCAGCCGGTGATCTAAATTCAAATCATTCCAGAAATTGGTATAAACAATATCTGGTTGAATCTGCTTTTTGATTTTTTCAATATACTTCACCAGATCCAAAAAAGGATAAATATCCAGATGCTGGTCGGCCAAATTCAAATGATGGACACATTCTCGTGTAATTCCTAAAACTTTCGCGGCTGCATAGCTTTCTTTCTTACGCCGGGCGATTGCTGATTTGTTACGTTTGAGTTCCTCTGCTCTGGAAATTTTCTGATTCACAGAATAACTTCTGGAAGTCACTCCATCGGTAAAAATCAAAAGATGAACCTCCTCTTGACTTTGGCGATGCCGCGCCATTGTTCCTCCGCAGCCGATCACTTCGTCATCCGGATGGGCCGCCACTACCAAAACTTTTTTCTTAACGGAATTCATTTTTTTACAAGTCGACTTGATCTGGAGTTCTGACTTATTCACGCTTTTTTGAGGTTAATAGATGTCATTATCTCCTAAGGTAAAATGAATGTCCTTTATTTCTTGCACTAATGATTTCAACTGTTCATCCCGGGTATAAATCATAAGATGTCGTTCGGTATCCGTCTCTTCAAATCCAATCTTAAGGAAATCATCGTATAATGTACTTGTTAAACATACCCCCGTATCTAATGTATCCGCCCCTTCGGCACTGAGCATCCTACCAGCAAAAGCGATGAGCTTCTCTAAACTCGGTCGTCCTCCCTTATAATTGATATCCATGATATGGAGTTTTTTCGTATTCTGTTCCACATCTCTATAGACCTTCATAATGATATAACCAGCAATGTCCTCATTTAATTCCAGAACCCCGAATCTATAACTATCCTTGTAGTCGGGTCGGGAGTATCTCCATTTGAGCCAATCCATATCTTTCATCACAAATAACTCGTATCTTTGAGCAGTCTCTTTTATAAACTCATTTAATCTAAGAGGTAGGTCGTTAAAATCCACTTCTTGGACTTGTTCTGTTGGATTATGATCGACAATCTGTACGATTTTGTCTTTGGATAAATTAACAAATTTCAATTGGCCTAACTCTATCCAACCCAACCGGACATGGGCCATATAGCCTATATTGTTCGGAACAGCCATTATCAATTTTTTATTGAATTTACAAAAAATCTCCTCGAAAGAAAACCGGCTAAATTGTTGATACGTTCCCTTTGCCCAATAGGATGGAATCAATCCCATATTCACAGCAAGGACACCCTCCCAAAGTTTTCCGCACATCAGCACCTCAATCGGCAAATATCCATAGGTGGAAATGACATCCTTCTTATCTTCGCCAAAAAACCATATGCACCTTCCGCTTGGAGATCGGTAAGTAAACCATTCATACCAGTCTTGGGTCAAAGGGAAACGAGTAAAAATTCGGTTAAGGGCATTCAAAATCTTTCTATCCTCATCTGGCGAAGTATTAGATTTAAAAGTAACGTCAGCGTCAGAACTGTTTATATAAACACTTTCCTTCATTTATTCCTCATCTTTTTAAATCGATAACTATGCAATTTTGTTGTGGTGATCTCAATCCTGGCAGGGATTTTATATCTCTCAAGCTTCTCTTGACAAAATTTATAGATCCGTTTCCTCAAATTCTCCAACGATTCATTCTCAACGAGATTTACCTCAACCACCACGATCTGTCCGGTGATAGGATTTCTTTCCCCATAGACAAAGACATCTTTAATATTGTCCATCTGAAGGAGTATATTTTCTATCTCCGCAGGAAACACTTTGTTTCCTGCGACATTGATGACCTGTGCCTCACGCCCAATGATTTTAAGATATCCATCTTTGGTCTCTACTTTATCGCCGCTAATGAACCATCCATCTTCTGTAAATGGAGATGGGGCATTTAAATACCCCAACATAGAGGTCTGTGATTTAATCCACAAGATACCATCAACAACTTTGACCTGATACCCTTCTCCTCCAACCTTCATCCAGATCGTCTCGGAAGATTCGGACTGTGTACTTAGGATTCCTATCTCAGCGGTCCCGTAGGTCTGCTTGAAGGAAGCGTTATGGAAAACAGCCCTTAATCTTTTCAACAAGACCTCCGGCATAGGTTCTGTTCCATAGGTAATTAACTTTAAAGAAGAACAGTCATATTGTTTATAGGCATCGGATATAAGAAGCAGATTTAGAAACGTCGGCGAGGTAGGCAATAAGGTTACTTTAAATTTCTCTATATCCTTTAAAACATCCTCCGGATGCCTGCTGAGAGGAACAACTAACGTGCCTCCAGAAGACAGGATCGCCAACATGGTGTTAATCCCGCCTATATGATCAAAAAGAAGAAACAGGATGCCTTTATAAAATTTCTTTTGTCCATGAACAAATCTCTGAGTCAACGTATTGAGATTATGAAGAATCCCTTTAGGTTCACCGGTAGAGCCACTGGTAAATAAGACTAAGCCAGGGACATTTAACCCAACACATTTTTTCAATAATGTATTGGTTGTCCCATGATCCGGAATCCTCTGGTGAGATTGTAATTGATCCTTTTCGAAGATAAATCTCATCGTGACGTTGGCTATTTTATTTCTCCTGTGAACTTCTTCCACAGGAAGACCACAGAGAGGAACGATAATGTTTCTATTTTTTAGTAACGCAAAGAAAAGGGCCACAATATTCGGAGAGTAGTCTCCCTCGAAACTAACAATCTCTCCGGGAAGGATAGAGTGATCATTTAAATACCCTTCCCAATAAAGGATGCATTGCCTTAACCAAGAATATGTCCTCACCTTGTCCTGCCATATCATAAACTCATTTTGAGACCATTCTTCTTCTATCTTATCGAGTAACCATTGGGTATACACCTTACATTCCCCCTAAATAAATCGTCTGGCCAGTAATGTTACCGCTCTTTTGACTTATAAAAAACTCGATAGTGTGGGCGACATCTTCACACTCCCCACATTTTTTAATCACCAACTTTTGGACTAAATGATCAATTTTTTCTGCTGGGAGGGATTTTAATAGATCGGTCGGGATCGGAGCAGGACCAACACAATTGCACGTTATTCCGTAAGAGATAAGCTCTCTAGCAAGGATCTGAGTAAACATCTCCACAGCGCTCTTGGAAGAGGCATAGACGGCCTCTCCTTCTAGTTTTAATGGCACCGCCACAGTCGATATGTTGACGATCCGGCCCCAACGCTTTCGGATCATACATTTTGCTATTTCCCGGCTCATAATGAATGTCCCTAAAAAATTCACTTTAAATATCTTTTCAGCTGTATGGACCGGCGTCAAAATAACATGGTTCATCGAGGCAATACCGGCATTATTAATAAGAATATCGGGAGAGATTCCTTTCTTATTGATTTCAAATAAAAATTCCATGACACTACGTTCCTCAGATACATCGGCTAAGAAATGACTGTATCTTTTATGCTTAATAGAAGATTCTGTCCGGCTGACTCCCAACACAAAAAAATCATTTTTTAAGTAGTATTCTGCAAGAAACTTCCCTAACCCACGACTTGTGCCCGTGATGATCATAACATTTCTACCCATCCATTTTCTCCTGCAAGAGTTGTTCTATATAAAGTGTTAGGGATTTCACATTTCTAAATGGGCTCTTTGTCTGAGAGAAGGCTTTTTCTGTGGCCAAGGCAATAGAGACATTAAATTTCTCCCGTATGCGTCCCTCAATCGATATGACTAATGTCACGAGCCCTAAGGAGTCAAGGTATTCATTGCTTCCATAAATACGTGTTTCCTCATCAATCCGATCTGGTTTCTTAAAATGGGTATCCTGGAGATCGAACACCTCTTTCAACGCATCATAAACAAGCAACAATACATCATTATTCATACCATCCTCCCTGTATCCAGCTCGGTGTAGACTACACCATTTCCCACGTCATCCATTCATCGGCCTCAATATCTCTTTTCACTGCTCGTCCAGTTAAAGAATCCAAAAATTTTGGTTTAATCCCGTATCCCGGGCGTTTAATCGTGAACATGTCCGACGAAAGGATGGTTCCTTTAGGGATGGCCGCTTTCGCATGAATGCTCCGTCGGGCGCGATAGTAATTGACCATTTCCTCTTGGGAGGGCAACATTTTTTTGCCGTCGCCAAAAGCCTTTTCCACGTCACGGATTTGTCGAACCAGCTCTGATAATTCCTGTGGTTCAATCGAAAAAGGATGATCCGGTCCTTTCATACTCCGGCTTAGAGTAAAATGTTTTTCGATCACCTTCGCTCCCATCGCAACCGCCGCGACTGAAATGTGCACCCCTATCGTATGGTCGGATAATCCGACGATTGTATCCGGGAAGGCAGTCTGAATGGTGTGCATCGCGCGCAGATTCATAATCGCCGGTGAAGACGGATAAACCGAGGCACACTGCAAAAAAACGATTTTGTCGTTGTGCGCTTTTTTACAGGCCTGATACGCGTCGTCGATCTCTTCTAAGTTAGCTAACCCAGTGGAAAGAATAATCGGCTTCTTTTTACCGGCGGCGTAAGCAACGAGCGGCAAATCAACCAGTTCAAAGGAAGCCAATTTATAAGCGCAGATATTATTTTTTTCTAAAACATCCACATCTTCATAATCGGTAATAGACGAAAAAAATATAATTCCATTTTCTCTGGCATGCTCTTTTAACTTTGGAATCCATTCATAAGGCATCTCCAGTCCTTTTAATAAATCAACGGGATGAATCGTTTCCCCGGGCAAAAGAGGGGTTTTCTTTGAATAATGTTTTTCTCCCCGGAAAAGCTGGAACTTCACCGCATCAGCTCCGGCCTTTGCGGCTGCATCAATCAGTTCATAGGCGAGAAGCAGATCGCGGTTGTGGTTACTGCCCGCCTCGGCAATAATAAAACAAGGAGCCTCTAGTCCTATTCTTTTATCTTGAATGATCATTTACAGTCATCGCTCATATCGAAATAACATTCACTCAAATATCGTATCGCCCGTCCATATCGATATTTTCTTTTATAGGTATAGCTGCCGCCGGATAAAACATTAATCCACCAGATACAATCATCAAATCCAAATTGCTTACGAAAAAGCAGGGTGCTGGAAAGCCGCGGGTTAATTTCAAAAGGAATAAAAATTTTTCCAATCCGGCGGGATTGAAGGTTGATACTCCCCACCAAATTGATGCTGTTGGCTATCTTTCTTGACAAGTTTTCTAAAAAAGATTCGTTCACTAATTCAACTTCGAAAGAAAGCCCCCCGGGCCCTAAACGCCGCTTAAACGTTATAGACGAAACTTTTTTGCCATCGGAAAAAATCCCCGTCGTATACTCCTCATCTTCTTTTCCAACATATTGCTGAGCAATCAAACTGCCGTCGTCCTTCAAGCGTAAATAGTTCAAATCGGCCAAATCTTCTATCATCCAATTCTTTTTACCACCGCTTCCCATTCTGGGCTTAACGATTACGGGAAAACCAAAGCTTCCGTTATAGTCTTTCAGCAAAGAGGTTTTCGGAACTTTCACCCCGTTTTTTTTAAGATATTCGATTGTATTTAATTTATCCAAAAAATATTTTAAAAGCTCTTCATGATGAATCAATATCTTAACTTTAAGAGCATTCATTCTTTGACGATGTTCGTTAAGGATTTTGATCTCCGGCTCACAGACAGGAATAAAAAATTCAACCGATTCTTTAATAATAATTTTATCAAGCGCCCTAAAATAATCCTCTACCCGCGTTGCCCCAGCAACTCGATAAAACTGATCTACCACCCCGGTAGGCAAAGGAACCTCCCGCATATCACATCCGATAATCTTATAATCGAGCTCCCGGATGGCCCGCGCCACCGAAACGCCGATATCACCCCCGACGGCCGAAACCAGAATAGAACGCCTGCTCATGGTCTATTCCTTCTTATCAAAACATTCTTTATATATGGCGTTTGGTCCCCCCGTTCATCAATCCGCCGGATCAATTGTGTGATATCATACTGAATTTCTTTAAACTGTACTAAACTTTTTGACAAATCCACAACCGCATAAGTCGGCCATCCCCCGTGACGGGGTTGCCCTAAAGAGCCTGGATTAACCACCATTTTCTCGCCAATGAAACGGTGCATCGGATAATGAGTGTGCCCGAGAAAAAAATTAGAAAAACTAGTTGCTCGGAATTTTTCTAAATCGGTGTCTGGATAAATATATTCTTCGGTAAAATTACCGGGCCCGCCGTGATAACAAGCAACATCAAATTCTTTCAAAAAATAAAATTCTGGGCGTTTCTCCAGCCACCGGACCAATTCCAGATGGTCCCGCTCCAAAAAAAGCTTTAAAGAAGAACCGTATCTCTTCAAGTAGGATTCCTGCAACTGATGATCTCCCCCTCGAGCAGCTAAAAACATTTTGTCATGATTGCCTTTGAGGGCAATCAGACGTGGCATTTGAACAAGCGTTCTAAAAATCTCAATCTCATCAAAATAATAACCGCACAAATCCCCCAAAAAAATATTTAAATCCGCTCCTTCGGTGAGGATTTTGGGGTAAGCTTGATCAAAAGCCGGACCATTGCCATGGATATCAGAAAAAACACAAATTTTCATCTAAAAAGAAAGTTCAACTTTTTTGTTCATTTTTATGGCTGCTAAATAATCTTCGAATCGGATAAACTCAAAAGGAGTCCTTGAGGCCTTAACGATTGAATCTAAACCATCTTTGCCTTCTATTCGTGTTAAATTTTTTCCTGGAAGAAGCACGGCAACGATTGTATTCAAATATTCTTCAATTGTCATGATCTGTGATCCGGCTAAATACAAAATATTTTTAAGCTCATCTTTTTTTGATTCATCACGTTGGATTAAATGAAAAATCCATCGAGCCACATCCCAAACACAAATATAATTTCGCTTGGGCTGCCCCGGACCTTTCATAACCGGTGATACCTTGTTATAAAAAGCTTCGCTAATCGCCTCATTTAACCCCAAATGTTTAGGCCCATCCAATCCGTAAATCCCCGCAATCCTTAAAATCGAGTATCTTTCCACAAAATTTTTAACTATTTCCTCGGCCAGATATTTACTCAACGCATAATGGCTTCGAGGAGAAACCGGCGTATGTTCATCAATATATTCAACCGGCCCATGGACACCCACCATGGAAGCAAATATAAAATACGCATTGTATCTGTGAGCATAAGCTGCCAACCGAAGGGTTGAAAGAGTATTGATCTGGTATTGCTCAACGTGTAAATCAGAACCGAAATCAACACATGCAGCTAGATGAACCACGGCATCGCAGGCCGGGATATCTAAAGGAAGAGGACTAAAGAAATCCCAGAGTATTTCTCGGGTTAACCGCGCAGGACGTCGAACTAAATAAAAAATCTCATGGCCGGACTTTTCTAATAAAGGAAGAAGATGTCTTCCGGTAAAGCTCCCCGAACCTGTTAATAATATTTTCATAATCAGTCCCCCGCTTTACATTTTTTCTCAATTTAACAATGTGTGGCCAATAAACCTTGAAGATAAAAAACATCGTTCCTAAAATTTTTAAGGCCACTCCCATTTTCGGACGGGGTTTCGATCGTTACCTGCATGCTTTCGGGAATCAAAGAAATCAGCCAAGCAATATCGAAATTTCCTTTCCCAAAATTAAAATGAACGTCTTTCTCGGAAGATTGATTGCCGTCACCCAGATGAAAATATCTGGGCTTCAATTCCAAAAATTCTTGGATGTGCTCGATGGGATCTTTTTGAAGAGACCGCGCCGCGTAAATCGCGTGGCCGAAATCCAACACGATCCCCGCAAGACCGGCGGAATCTTTGAGCCCCTGGATCTCTTCGGGACTAAAACCGATGCATAATTCCCCCTTGAGGCCTATTTTCGGTTTATTCTCAAGGAGAATTCTTGGATCATTAAGACCCCGAAGCTGCTCGAGTGTTTCCTGCACCGAACCATTGTTACCGCCGTGGACAACGATGGCTTCCGCCTTTAACTCATCGGCAAAACGCTTAACTTCGTCGAAAATTTCTTGATTGTCCTGCCGCGCTTCTTTTTTCGCCAGATTAAATCCGTGCGCGGAATGCGGACAGTGAATCGTGAAGGGAATCTTGCTCGCCTGCCATTTCTCGATTGTATCCTCGAATGTTCCAGGAACGGCATAAAGTTCTATATATTGAAATATCTTTTTTTCATAAAGCATCAACGCCTGCCCCAAGAGTTCATGATTCGTCGACCAGAGTTTCAAGCCAAGATTAAATTTGTGAATACTCTGTGTCATATCTCATCAGAGTGAAACATATTGCCGATTGATCTCAAAAACCTGTGGGCGTTCTTTTTGATAAAGTAAAATATCATTCATATCGAAATATTTTTTCTGCGAGATAAAATGTTCAATGATATTTTTGATCAGGACAAAATCTTCTTCATAATCCAAAGTCCATCGCTCGAGGGAATAATCTTTCTGCGCTTTAACGTTACCCAGTTTGAATTGTCCCGAGTTTCTGACAAAAGGTGTTACATGTTCCCGATCGGTTGCTTCGCTCGTCTGATTTCTGGCCTTCTCTAAAACGTCAAAAGAAAAAACTTCTACGTCCAATCCATCGGGGTAACTGCGAGGCATGACATTCGATACATAATCAAAATTATTTTGCAGATAGCAATCAATTGCCTGATCAACGATTTTGTAATCAATTAAAGGACAGTCCGCCGTGATGCGTACCACCACTTTGGGATGATGCAAAACAGCGGCTTGATAATAACGTTCCAAAACATCTTTCTCCGGTCCCCGAAAAATTTCGAATCCTTGAGCCTGCACATAATCGCATAAAATTTTTTCTTGCGGATTACGCGAAGTGGCAACGATGATCTTATCCAGCATTTCGGAAAACTTTAATCGCTCTAACAAATAGCCGATGAGCGGTTTTCCTAAAACCGCTCTCATCACTTTCCCGGGAAGACGGCTCGATGTCATTCTCGCCTGCACAATCGCTAAAATCATAAGCCTTTCCACCTCCGAGGATCGATGAGAAAAGGATCGGTAACCGCTAGATTTTTAAGACGGTTTCCAAAATTTTTCAACTGTTCTGTTTGTTCCAAAATCTTTACATTCACCTGCAATTCTAGGATGGAATTCACTCCCACAATCGTGGCACCAATCTCTTTATGACCGAGGACAAATAAGAGCGCTAAGGCTTCCTGTGAGAGACCAAATTCTTTTGCCAGCTCCATCAATTTTTTTCGATACGGCTTGATTCCTTCAAGTTCCAACGGTAAATCCGCGTCTTGAACCGTAATAACTCCTTTTAAAAACGCCGAACGGCTGACAACACCGATTTCTTTTTCTTTCAGCAAGGGAAATAAAACCTCGAAACTTTGATCAAAAACATTATAAGGAATCTGAATAAAATCAATCAGCGGCGCATATTCATGAATCAATAGTCGTGTTTCCTCCACCTCATAAACCGAGATACCGAAAGCGCTGATGAGTTTTTGACGGCGTAAATCGCCAATAATTTTCCAAAAATGCTCATTGCCCGTCAAAAACTCTTCGGTTTGATGCAACTGCAGCATCGGCAAATCATCCAATCCCAAAAATTTTAAAGACGTCTCAACCGAACAAATGATGTGCTCTTCTAATTTTTTATCATTATCCGTACTCGCCGGCGGAATCCTGGCCAGCTTCGTTGCAATAAGGAAATTGTGGCCAGGATTCCGCCGTAGAAAACTCCCGATTTTTTCTTCGCTCGTTTGATACTCGCGGGCCGTGTCCAAAAAATTAATGCCGAACTTCCGACAACTTAAAAGGATTTGATCAGCCTCGTCCTGTGTTTTGGCTTTGTTGAATCCGTAGTCCATCCCAAAGTTGACGGTTCCCAGCCCCAAATGCGACACTTTAAATTTCTTTCTCGTCAAAGAACGATAAAGCATATTTCAATTCAACCTCTTAAATCCCCCGTGACACACGGGCCCTTTGAGCATTTTTTTTAATCGTCCTTTTCGAATCGCCTCGGCGATTGAACCAAACACTTGCTCCGCCGCCTTCAGATATTGATCCACAATCTTTTGAGTATGCGCCAAAGAAACATAGGTTAAAGTTCCAGCGAGAAAACCGCGTGAAAGCATTTCTTGCGTAAAAACGGTTTTGATGACCAGCGGTTCGTTTTCTTTAATCACCAGACACGGCGCCGAAGAAATGCCCACAACTTCCATATTCAATCCTTGAGAAGAAAAAATTTCCGTTAAATTTTTTTTAATATAATTTCCAATCGAAACAAGATGCCGGGCAACCGACTTTGTTTCGAATTGACGAATCACTTCTAACGCTGCCGCAAACCCGACGCGTTCACTCCAAAACGTACTGCTGATAAAAGTTTCTTGAGCGGCTTGCATCACCTTCTTTTTTCCGACGACGGCCGCGATGGGAAAACCGTTTCCTAAGGCTTTGCCTAACACCACGATATCCGGTTCCAGATTATACAAAACATGCATACCACCGGGCCGCAGACGAAAACCGGAAGTCACTTCATCAAAAATCAAAACCGCGCCCGTTCGGTTGGCGATTTTGCGTACCCCTTTTAAGAATTCTAAATCAATCTCTTTATGACGCTGAACTTCCATCATAATGACGCCCATCTCATTTTTATTTTTGGAAACAATCTCCTCGAGTTCGCTTATATTTCCGTAGGTAAAAGGAATAGCGGTTTTTTTTAAAGCCCGCGGCACGCCTAAAGGTTCTAACCCGGGGAGAAGCTGCTGATTTAGATTCCCGACGTCAGCTAAATTCGCCGCGAGGTACCAGTCACTCCAGCCGTGATAGCCACAGAAAGCGATTTTATCTTTTCTCGACGCCGCGCGGGCAATGCGAATCGCCATGCTGCAGGCCTCGCCGCCGGTTCGGGTAAAACGGACCATCTGGGCCCAGGGGTGAAGATCAATCAACTTCTCGGCCAGCTCGACTTCCTCATGACAATTGAGTGTTGCCATACTTCCGGCATTGATCGCTTTGGTGACCGCCTGATTAACGTCTTTATTGGCATAACCCAAAATACACGTCCCCATGCCCATGATACTCATGTCCAGATAACGTCGATCATCCAGATCCCACACTTTGGCTCCAACGGCTTTTTTATAATAAGAAGGCCACGCGCCCGGCAGAAACATTTCGGAGCGCTTCGACAACAACTGATTTCCACCGGGAATGATTTTTTTAGCTTTATTCCAAAGTTTGACACCAGTATTCATGTTTTCAACTCCTGCAACGACTTGACTTCCCGGATCACTTGATCCACATCCTCATCCGTCATCGCCGAGAATAAAGGCAGCGAAAGGCATTTTTGATAATAACTTTCGGCCTGCGGACAATCTCCCCATCGGGTTTTGAATTGATTCTGATAAAAAGGCTGCGTATGCACCGGGATGTAATGCACCTGCGTCTGGATCCCTTGGTTTCTTAATCGAAACATAAATTCCGCCCGGGTTAAGCCCATGTTAGCGAAATCAAATAAAGCCACGTAAAGATGGAAATTACTATCGCAGTCTTTGGATTCAAAAGGAATTTTGATATTCGGAATATTTTTGAAAGTAGAATTATAGCGGTTGACGATTTCTCGGCGGCACCGACGGAAAACATCGAATCTTTTTAATTGAGAAATCCCCAGTGCGCACTGTAGATCGGTGATACGGTAATTGTATCCTAAGGAAATTTGTTCATAATACCATGGATTTAAAACCGGAGTTTCTTTTTCTCCCCGGTTAACAAAGGCCTGATCTTTATAAACGATGTCTTCGGGGGAATTGGAAATTCCGTGAGAACGAAAAAATTTTAGTTTTTTGAAAAGCCCTGCATCGTTGGTCAAGACCGCGCCGCCTTCGGCGGTCGTGATGTGTTTGACAGGATGAAAACTCATAATTGCCATATCACTGAAGGGACAAGCCCCAATAGAATAATCTTTATACCGTGAACCCAAGGCATGCGAAGCATCTTCGATGATAAAAATCTTGTGACCATATTTTTTCTCGGCCGCTTGTACGATGTTTCGAATGTGCTGCATGTCGCAGCTTTGACCGGCGAAATGAACGGGAATGACGGCTTTTGTTTTCGCGGTCATTTTTTTCTCTATCTCTCGAGGAGAAATGTTGTAAGTCTCTGCATCAATGTCGGCAAAAATCGGTTTTCCACCACAAAATACAACGCAGTTGGCAGAAGCGACAAACGTGTTCGGCGTCGTAATGACTTCATCCCCCAGTTCAATGCCGGCAGCAAGGCAGGCGATATGAAGGCCGGACGTCCCTGAATTGACAGCTACGGCAAAATGCGCATCGGTCCTATGACAAAGAACTGATTCAAATTCCGCCACCTTCGGCCCTTGAGTAAGATACCTCGATTTTAAAACCTCCACCACGGCTTGAATGTCTTCTTCCTCTATATCTTGGCGACCATAAGGAATAAAATTCAACTGGGGGTAGCTCTGGGACTGTTGAGAAATATCCTTGCTGTCATCCTGAGGGAGGCCCATGGCCGACCGAAGGATCTCTTCTTTGATGAGATTCTTCACTTCGCCCTTCGGGCTTCGTTGAGAATGACGCGCAGTTCGAATCTTCTGCGGAAGGCCGCTTTCAAAATCCTGATAGAATTGCGCAAGTGATTCTTCGATCGTTGGGAGTGAAACGTTCAAATCTTGGGTGAGCTTATCTGTGTTAAGCCGAAGATTAAGCGGGCGATCGGCTTTCAGGCCGGAATTTTTTACCGACGCCGCTTTGATCAAGGATTTGTCAAAACCAAAAAAATCAGCGAGTTTCAGGGCAAATTCGTATTTCGACATGGACGTTCGACTGACGATATGATAAATTCCCTTCAAATCTTTTTGAATCGCTTTCTCCAGTAACTCGGCGAGTTTAAAAGTATAAATCAAACTGGTGAAAACATCCTCAAACCCACGGATCTCTTGTTTTTGAGACAGCTGATCCATAATCCATTCCGCCAGACCGACCCGGCGGTTTTGGATGTCCCAGCCGAAAAAAGCAGTCCTGACGACCAAAGAGTTCTTTCTTTTTAAAACTTCACCCTCCCCGTTGTGTTTACTTCGCGCGTAAACGCTCAAAGGATGAACCGGATCGGTTTCGACGTAGTTTCCTTTTCGACCATCGTAGACGCTGTCGGTGGAAATGTAGACCAATTTTGTTTCGCGGCCGTTCATACTATCGACGATCAATTTCGTTCCGTCCACATTGACCTTACGAGCGACTTCGGGATGCTCTTCACATTCATCCACGTTGGCCTTGGCCGCGCAATGAATGATGACGCGGGGTTCAAATTCTTTGATAACGGTTTCAACAGATTCCGGCGATAAAAGATCAACACGCCGGAGCGCTATCCCGTCAATTGAGACGGCATGCGAGCCGTACAATCCCAAAACGTCATACCGATCGCAAAAATATCGGGCAAGATTATTGCCCAATACACCGCTCACGCCGGTAATCAAAAGACGCACTCTTTTTTCTTTTGTTTTCATAAAAATTTATTGCGGAATGTCGTCCATCGACCAGCGCGAGCTTTCGATGGCGTAATCGTCGGAAATCTGTTTTACCAACTCGCGCAACTGGGTAACGGTCAGCCACTGAGAATTATTTTCGGAAGAATAACGAAAACCTTCCGAACAAAGCCGGCCGCCGGTTTTTTTCGCGTTTCCCAAAAGATTTTTTTGAAGTTTCTGGTGAGGCTGGACGATATAACATTCCTTAAATTGAATGGTGTTACGCGCCTCATCTTCGCTGATCAAGGTTTCATGAATTTTTTCACCCGGACGAATCCCCACGGTCTCCTGCCGGCACTCTGGGCTGATCGCTTGAGCCAAATCCACGATCTTCATCGAAGGGATCCGCGGAACAAAAAGTTCACCGCCTTTGGCCATCGCAATCGCATTCAAAACAAAATGCACCGCCTGATCTAAAGTAATCCAAAACCTCGTCATACGGACATCCGTAATCGGCAGAACTCCTGTCTTAGCCCTTTCCTTAAAAAAAGGAACGACCGACCCGCGGCTGCCCAAAACATTTCCATAACGCACCACCGCGAAACGCGTCGCATCAGAGCCGCTGTAAACATTCGCCGCCATAAACAATTTATCGGAACACAACTTGGTCGCCCCGTATAAGTTGATGGGGTTACAGGCTTTGTCCGTTGAGAGTGCGACCACTTTTTTGACCTTGTTATACAAAGCCGCGTCGATGATATTCATCGCCCCCAAAACATTGGTCTTGATAAATTCTTCCGGGTTATATTCGGCCGCCGGCACCTGTTTTAAAGCCGCCGCGTGAATCACGTAATCCACCTGGTTGAAGGCCGTTATCAACCGGTCACGGTCACGGATATCACCCAGGATATAACGGATGCAGGGATATTTATGCAGACTCCATTTTTGCGACATTTCAAACTGTTTCAATTCATCGCGGCTGAAAATAATAAGTTTTTTCGGTTTGTAATTGGCCAAAATTATTTGTATCATTTTCTTGCCGAATGAGCCGGTCCCGCCGGTGATTAAAATCGTTTTCTTATCTAGCATAGCTTTCCATCTCCTTATTCTTGGGAATAGAAAAATGATCCTTCGCCAATTCGTTGATCACATCGATTATGTTGGAGAAATTACCTCCGACATTCTTTGTTTCCTCTTTACAAACCAGGATGATTCCCTCTATTTTATCCTGCGGGATTTCCTGAATGCGGGAAACCGTACAATTTTTGAGAGGGATTTCCTGGAAAGAATTCTCAACGAGCAACGCCAAATCGGATTCGCCTAAAAGAAAAAAAGTCCGATGCCCTTTCTCATATAGCTGGAGCAAAACTTTTTTGAGACGTTCTTTGATCAATCCGATGGAATAGATTGTTTTGAGGGTGTATTTGACGGACTTGCGCATCTTCTCGGAGAAACCTTTCGGGGTTAGAAGATACTTCACTTTGCGTTTATTGAGCGCTTCGATGCGGATGTAGCCTTTGGCAATTAAGCGCCGCAAAAGCATATTGATCGCGCCCAAAGAAAGATCCATATGCCGGGATAAATCCCGTTGATTGGGAGTGAGTTGCGCGCCAACGATATTCACCAATTCAAATTCTCGTTCGCTTAATTTTTCTTTAGGCATAATCGGAAAACTCATTATGTTCATTTAATGAACGCTATTATAGAAACTTTCCTTGAACTGTCAAGTTTTTTGCGAAATCCAAGAATTCACAATTTTCAGTTCCCTTCTCTTATTTGTTAACTATAATCTTTGTAAAGCACAAAAAAACCAAGGACACAACTCATGCCGATAACGCATCGGAATAAAAAAACCCCATTCTTTCAAAAACCTGTTTTGGCGGCATTCCTTATTTCTATCGCCTATTGGATATATCTTTTTTTCAGCTCAAGCATGGTGATACGGTATGATTCTCTGGGTTATGAAAACCTCGCTTCCCTTATATATAAATCCGGGTGGATACAGTATTTTGTAACAGGCCCTAACCGCGAACCCATGTATCCATGGGTTATCTCCCTTTCCATGCGTCTGGGTGATTCCCTGGGAATTTCTTATCATGAAATACAAAAATTTATTCAGATCATTTTTTTATTCATCACCCAGCTTCTAACCTTTCGAATATTAAAAAAACTGCGCGTCCCCGGTGCATTGACGGCCTTGACACTGTTGTACCTGGGGTTTTCACCGGCACTGATCAACTCAGCTTTCAGTCTTTATTCCGAAATCCTCGCCTATCCTTTTATCCTCGGGATTATTTTAGTGAGCGCCGAGTCTTGGAAATTGATTCAAAAAGATTACAGCCCCAAACTTTTTTTCTTCGGCCTCAGGCTCGGTCTCCTTTTTATTTCCATAACGTTTGTGAAAGCCGTTTTTCAATGTATTTTACCGATTTTTCTGATTCCTTTTTTTTATTTACTCTTAAAGGCGTTGATCAAACAAAACAAAAGATTATTCTTCAACACCGCTGCGCTTCTTTTTATGGTCATCTTGACCTTTAATGCCTTTGTTATTCCTTATAAACTTTTAAACAAAAAATATAACGGCGTCTATACCTTCACCGACCGGGGCGCCTGGGCTCTTTACGGCAATACCGTCCGACGGATGCAGCCGCTGGATAGAAAAAAGGTCATCGCCGCCTTTGCCTTTACCGCCGGAGAAGGGGTTTGCCGCCGGTTCTGTCAACCGGCGGAGTGCGCGTTCTGGTCATCCAGCACCTCTGATAGTTTTGGGTTTTCGAAACTACAAGAACTTTCGCACAACGATATCCCTAAAGACAACATCGATTCCACCTTGATCCGTTTAAGCAAAAATCTGATTCTACAAAATCCCCTCCAGTACTTAGGCATTACATTGATCATGAGTTTCCCATTATTTTTCTGGGAATCAACCAAGATCGGTTTTGTTGATTATCCGTTGTGGTTAAATAATTTGTATGATTGGGGGATATTTAAAGATGGGCTAAGGCTTTTTATATTTCTGATGACCTTTATTTCTTTTATTTACCTCATCCGATTTGTTTGGCAAAACAGATCAAAGGTCATCCTGAAGAAAAACTCACCTGCGGATTCATCACTCGAAGACAATCACGATATCGTCACAGCTTTTTTTATCCTCAATTTACTTTTGGCCTATATCGCCCTACATTCGTTTTTTTATATTCTGACCCGTTATGCCCTTCCGGTTGCGCCGCTCTATTTGAGTGCAATAGTCTTCTTCCTCACGCGGATGATTTCTAAAATAAAGAAATAAACAGAAATTCTGGTTCTAAATTTTTCACAGATGGTAATAACCCTTGATCAGCAAAAACGTCCTCTCAATTCGAAAAACCAGCAAGAACGCGATTATTAAAACCAAGCATGTCTGCAGCCAGCGTCTTCCTTGCAGGGATTTCAACATATTCAATGAGAACAACGTCGCCGCCACGACTCCCAACGGTGTCAAATAAATAAAATAACGGCTGGAAATCTGAAATCCCGTATGCGCTGTCTCGGCCAATTTAAATTTCAGCAGAATCAAACCCGTGGCCAGAAGCATGAACCCGACGAGCGATAGATAAGCGATGCCCTCTTTCATTAAATCCGTTTTAATCAGCCGTACATTTTTCTTTCTTTGATAAAAATATAAAACCACAAAAACAATAAAAAGAAATATCAGGACAAACCGGTCTTTGGGGATGTTCGCGCTCACCAATTCCACGGGGCCGTCAGCAAAAAAGAACCGATATTTAGGCACATGGAAATAATAATAAATACAGATCAACGAAGGAATCAGCGTCAGAAGAATATACCGCCGGTGGGACCTTTCCAAGAAAAACCATAGAAGAAAAGAAACGCTTACAATCTGCACAATGCTAAAAACAGAAGCCAGAGATAACAACAGATGAGTGGCTATCAAGCTATTCCAAGCGGGTCGGAAATCTTTTCCCTGACGGATCAAGTAAAGATAAAGCAACGATTGAACCGTGGTCAAAAAAAACCACAACGCGTACGGCCGTCCCTCGGCCAGGAAAGCCCAGACCATGTACGAAGAGAGCGAGACCAGCAAAGAATACCATCCCGCCAGAGGCGAATAAAACCGGTAAAAGAAATAAAAGATTGCACCAACGGCCAGAGACATGAAAAAAATTGAATTCAACCGCAGGACAATTCGGGCAAAGGGATCGTCAAAGGCCATATCGGTGCGCCACTCAATCGGGGAAGAATAACGCAGGACGGAACAAGTCGTTTTTTGCATCAGATAAAAAAGCGGGCTGACGCTTCCTTCCTGAATATGCCCGAGGAGAATATTTAAATAAGACTTCCCCTCAACGCTCGAGATCTGCGTATAAATCTCGTCGTTCCAAACAGCTCGGTGACGCGCCAATCCCAAACCCGCCGCGCATAAAACCAAAAACACAACCCCAACCCACACCTTTGCGCTCAAAATATTTTTCACGCCTCTCTCCTTTTTAGATCAAAAAGAATAAATCCCTTTAATGATAGGTAATATTTTCCAAAATCGCTGAATCACCAAATATCCGATGCCCAAACCGATCACCGCCTGCATCCATCTTTTATGTTGAAAGCTCCGTATCAGTTCGATCGAAAAGAATGTCGACGCAATAATCCCAATCGGCGTTAAGTAGGCAAAATACCGGCTGGACACCGGAAAACCAGCGTGATTCGGATTCCGATGCTCGAATGCTTTAAAAATCCAAAGAACCAAACACGCCGCCACAACCATCATGACCGTCATAAAAAAATACAAGCGCCCTCTTAAAAGACGATCATCCAAAAACAGCCGGAAGGCATTCGTTTTCTTCTGAAGAGAAAACAACATAAAAAAAACAAAATAAAGAATCAGGATATAAAAACGGTCGCGGGAAAAACATTCCCGGATCAATTGCTCGGGGGACAAAGAGAACCACCAGTTGTACTTTGGCACTTGGATATAATAAAAAATACAGATCACCACCGGAATAACCGTTAAAAAAATATAGTCCTGCCAGCGCCGATTAACGAACAGCCACAGAAGCGCTGAGACAACACCTATTTGAATCAACCCGAAAAGCGATGTGAGCGATAAAAGGAAATTCACCGTGATTAACCCCAGCCACGTTTTCGATGAGATTCTTTTCTCCAAAGTAAGATACAAAAAAATAAGTGCTTGGACGGTGGTCAACAACATCCACAACGCATAAGGCCGCCCTTGAGTCCAGTAAAACCAGACCATAGTCGATGATAAAGATAAAAATAAAGAATAGAATCCGGTGAGAATAGAATAAAAACGCGAGAAAAAATAAAAAACCAGCGTCATCATCAAAGACATGCAGAAAATTGGAACAAGACGCAGGAAAATTTCGGCTGATTTATCTTCGAGCCATTGTCCGCTGCGCCAAGGCTTGGGAATTTTATAACCGATCAAGGCCCAAAAAGTTTTCTGTGTCACGTAAAAAAGCGGCGAATTATTTCCCTCGCTGATCTTTCCCGAAAGCATTTGCTGAAAACTCGGATTCTCGATGCTGGAAACAGCGGTGAAAAATTCATCGTTGTCCAAAGATCGATGCCCTGCCAGCCAAATGCCTGTAGTAAATAAAAACAGAAATAAAAGGCACGAGAGGATCAGGGGGTATTCTTTTTTATTCATATCAGATAAACTTAATTTTCCTCATAGCGAACCAGCACATGCGCAGCAGCAAAAGGCCGTGGCGGAAGCGCTGGATTTGGGTGGTGCCGTAGACGCGGCTTTTGTAGCGGATGGGGAGTTCGATGATCTTCAAATTCAATTTCACTGCTCCGAAAATCAAATCAAAATCGCCGAAGGGATCAAAATCGCCGAAATACGAACGGTTGCGGCTCAATTCTTCGTATTGATGACGGGACAAAACTTTCGTTCCGCAAAGGGTGTCTTTAAAACGCTGCCCCAGAAGCCAGGAAAAAAACAAACCAAAAAATTTATTCGCGATCATATTCAAAAAACGCATCGCCTCTTTTTCCATCGGATAAACCAGGCGGGAGCCGTTGATGAACTCACCCTTATTGGATCTGATGGCTTCATAAAATTTCGGGAGGTCTTCCGGAGCGACGGTTAAATCCGCGTCCAGGATCATTAAAATATCTCCAACGGCGCGCCCGAATCCCAAACGCACCGCGTCCCCTTTGCCGGTTCCGGTCTGTTTAAAGAGTTTGATGTCTTTCATCGAGTATTGGGCGATCACCCGCTCGATCTCCTCATACGTGCCGTCTTTGGAACCGCCCTCGACAAAAATAAATTCCTGACTCTTTGCGAAAACCGGCGTCCTTTGAATCGCTGCCTTGATGTTGCCTTTCTCATTTCGGCACGGGATAACGATCGTGACCGAAAAATCTTTCTTCTCCTCAAAAATCGGACGGGCCACAATGAAATGATTCAGCGTCAAGGCATTGACAACGGGTAACTTGGCGATATAACGATTCAATACATAACTGATCCCCCAAATTTTTTTAGGAACAATAATACAGCGCTCGGTTTTAATCGGATCGTAGCCCTCGAGAATGAGGAAGTTGATCAAATCCTGGGTCGTTAACCAATTCTGAATCTTTTGAGGAATTTTAAAATGAAATTTCTCGCCCAACTTGAGGAGGTACTGCCAGAAATAGCTGTAGTATTCAATGATAATGCGGGTGTCACCGGCACAAAACTTTTTAAGTTCCTTTAAGAATCCTTGAATATCTTCGAGTTCTCCCAGCAGGCCGGAAAGAATGATATAATCGAATTTCTCCTCGAGTTTGAGGTCTTTGGCCTCGCTGGCAAAAAATTTTAGACTTGGGAATTTCTTTTGGGCCAAAGCGATCATCTGATCGCTCACATCAACCCCCACCCCCAAAGAAGGGTTGAGGGCGTTCAATAAATCACCGGTGCCGCAGCCGATCTCCAAAATTTTCTTGCCCATCGGAATAAAATACTGATACTGTTTATAAAGCAGGGAATAGTAATATGAATTTTTCTTAAGGTAATCACCACGGCGCGGGGCGAGGGCGTTGTAATGAGTAGCTATATTTTGCATAGAACTCCTTTGCTCATCCGTTCATCCGGGAACCAGGGACTAGGGAAGCCGGTTATTCGGGGATCAAGGGACACGAAAATTCTTCGAATTATTCTTTGTTCCGGATTTCCAGATAACCCGATCTCCTAGTCCCGGATGACCTTGATGACCGGATCACCTTAGCCTTATGAACCTTCATAAATCTGTTTCAAAATTTCTTTTAAATCAAGCGTCACTTTCCAATCGGGATAATGACTTTTAAATTTGCTAAAATCCGTGATATACCAGATATGATCTCCAACGCGAGGTTCACTTTGAAGAGTAAGATTCATTTTCTTTCCCGTCAGAGATTCGCAAAGACCGATCGCCTCTTGGATCGAACAGCTGTTTAAGCGGCCTCCGCCGATATTGTAGACTTCCCCGGCTCGTGGATTCTGATAAAAATAATAAAAGGCATTCAGCAGATCAAAACTGTGTAAATTATCTCTGACCTGCTTTCCTTTATAACCCAAAATTGTGTATCGCTCGCCGGTGATACAACATTTCATGAGATAAGAGAGAAATCCGTGGAGCATCGTGCCCGCATGTTTAGGTCCGGTCAAACACCCCGCCCGAAAACAAACGGTCTTCATCCCAAAATACCTTCCGTACTCCTGCGTTAGAATATCCGCCGCCAGTTTCGAGGCCCCGAATAAGGAATGCTTCGATTGATCGATACTCATACTCTCGTCGATGCCGTTGTAATAACGATGATTCTCTTGGAGGTCCCAGTGGTCTTTCAATTCAACGACGGGAAGTGCATTGGGCAAATCGCCGTACACCTTATTGGTGCTGACGAAAATAAAAACCGCCTTCGGGGCGTGGCGACGGGTAAACTCCAGCAAATTCAACGTGCCGTTGGCGTTGATGGTAAAATCGGTCTCTGGTTCTTGGGCGGCCCAATCGTGTGAAGGCTGGGCCGCCGCATGAATGATCAGTTTTATATCGGAATTGTGCTCTGCAAAAGTCTTTTCCAGGGCTTTTTGATCCCGGATGTCGATCGAATGATGAATATAGTTTGTGATTTGACTTGAAAGTCTTTTAACATTCCACTCGGTAGAAGCTTCTTTTCCAAAAAAATACCGTCGGGAATCATTATCAATTCCAACGATTTGAAAACTTTTCTTAGAAAAAAACTCAACCGCCTCCGACCCAACTAATCCACCTGAACCGGTGATTAAAGCAATTTGCATTTAGATATCCTTTTACTGGATTGTCCATAATCTTTAATCGTAAAGATTCCCTCCCCCTTGTGGGGAGGGGAATCGGAGGCGCTAATTCTTCAAGACCAAATAATCCCCGATCGCCAGGACATCAAATTCCGTCCGTAGAAAACAATTCAGGGCATCTTCCGGCTGACACACGATCGGTTCGTTTTCATTGAATGAGGTATTGAGGAGAACCGGCACACCCGTGATTTTTTCAAATTCATGGATCAACTCCCAATATTTCGGATTGATCTCTTTGTTGACGGTATGAACGCGGGCGGTATTATCCGCGTGGGTCACCGCCGGAATCACCGAACGCTTTTGGGGCTTAACATCACCAATTAAAATCATATACGGCGAAAGATAACCTTTGGGCATATCAAAATATTCAGCCACCTTTTCCTCCAGAATAGAAGGCGCGAAGGGACGAAAAAATTCTCTTTTCTTGACCCGCTCATTCAGCCTTTCTTTCATGGTCGGGTCCATGGGATTGACCGTGATGCTGCGATTCCCTAAGGCCCGGGGGCCGATCTCCATCCTTCCTTGAAACCAACCAACGATTTTTCCATCGGCAATATACCGGGCCGTTTCCCGCGCGATGTTATCGCACTTTTTATAGTGCAGCCGTCGGGCGGCCAAAATTCTTTCAATCTCATCATTACTGTATTCTGTTCCCAAATAAATTGAATCAAACTTGTAATGCCGTTCTTTACCCAATTGCTGATGATAATAATATAAAGCACTCCCGAACGACGTCCCCACGTCATTGGCCACGGGTTGAATGAAGACATTTTCAAAAGGCGTTTGTTCAATGATCTTTTTGTTCATCAGACAATTCAAGACAACACCGCCCGTCAGACATAAATTCTTTTGGCTACTCAAGGCGTGCAGATTTTGGGCCAGATGCACCCCGGCTTTTTCAATGGTCTTCTGCAGGGAATAAGCGATATCGAAATGCCGCTGTTCATAGGGATCACTTTTTTCTCGCTTGGGGCCAAATATTTCATAAAACGCCTCGCTCAACCACCGACGCTGACCATGGGTATGAAATCGAAAATATTTCAGATTCAATCGATACTCTCCGTTATCCAGAAACTGCACAACCTTTTCGAAGGCGGGGACAAAACTATCGTTTCCGTACGCGGACATCCCCATCACTTTCCATTCATCAAAAAAAGGTTTAAACCCCAAATAATCCGTCAGGGCGGCATACAGATGACCCAGCGAATGCGGCACCTTGATCTCTTTAATCTTTTCAATTTTATTTTTGCGGCCAACGGAGAGCAAAGTACTTGTCGACTCCCCCCGGCCGTCGATCGTCAGGATCGCCGACTCTTCAAAGCCTGAGACAAAAAAAGCGCTAGCCGCGTGGCCCAGATGATGTTCGATGAATTGAACTTGTGGCGGCTTTTTTAACTTGAAATGATCTTGAATCCGTCGGCCGATATTCTTCATCGCGCCGGTGCGGGTCAGAAACGACAGTTCATCTCCGCCGGAAGGCGCCAAAAGAAGATTGACGCTTTGCGGGAAATATTTTAAGACGTGGCTGAGATTACCGACGATCTCGCGCTGCGGGTTCCAAAAAAAGGTAATCTTGTCGATGTCGTGGATGGAAATTTTTTCAAACGCCAGGCATTGTTCGATCGCCTGCTGCGGAAATTGGCTGGTGTGTTTCTCGCGGTTAAAACGCTCTTCTTCGATCACAACCCTGATTTCTCCGTCTTTAATCAGCGAACACGAAGAATCGTGGGCGTAACTCGTTATGCCTAGGATATACATGGGCTTCATTTTAATACAGAAACCAAAATTAAAAAATTTTTATTACAAAAATTAGAAAACCCCATAGCCGCAAAAATCTTCCCATGTTATAATGACGCCCGTTATGAAAAAGATTACGGAATTATTTAAAAAGAAAGAAAAAACTTTTTCCTTCGAGCTTTTCCCTCCCAAAACCGAAGCAGGGTATCAAAAACTTCTGGAAACGATCGCTTCGTTGGCTCAGCTTCAGCCTGATTTTATCTCGGTCACGTACGGGGCCGGGGGCGGCAGCCGCGAGAAAACGCTCGACATCGTCGAGTATATTCAAAAAATCTACAATACAATCGGTGTCGCGCACTTGACCTGTGTCTGTCACACAAAAGAAGAAATCAGAAAAATTTTGAATGAAATAAAAGTGCGGGGGATTCAAAACGTCCTGGCCTTGCGCGGCGATCCGCCCAAAGACAACCCCCACTGGCAGCCGGGACCAGAGAATTTTAAGTACAGCTGTGAATTGTGCCGATTTATCCGGGACGGCTTTGGCGATTATTTTGGAATCGGGGTGGCTGGTTTTCCGGAAGGACATGTATTGTGTCCCGACCGTGAGCTCGACGCTCAATATCTCAAAACAAAGATCGATGCCGGCGCCGACTATGTGATCACCCAGCTTTTTTTCAACAATCAGGATTATTTCGACTACATGAAGCGCTTAAAGAAATTGGGCGTGAGTGCCCGCGTCCTCCCCGGTATCATTCCCATCACCGACTATCAGGGAATCGTGAATTTCTGCAAATCCTGCGGGGCGGGTATTTCCGATGAGGTTCACAAAATCTTCGCCCCTCTTCAAAATGATAAAGAGGCGACCCTTCAAGCCGGAATCGATTTTGCCGTTCAACAATGCCGGGAACTTCTCGAGGGTGGAGCGCCCGGGCTGCATTTCTACACGCTCAACAAGCTAAGTCCCGTGGATGTGATTTTGAAGGCAGTGCGTTAGATAATCCAATTCTCCGTTCCGGACTCAAATCTTCATCACCATATGAATCGCCGACACCTGAAGGAGATGCCCTTGGCGGGGGAATAAATAAAACCGATATTTTTTATACGCCGCCGGGTTACGGATTAAATACCCCTTCCAATTTGAATCATCTTTTGAACTCCATGATTTTGAGATATCTAAATCAATCCAATGTTTTTCGTCGGATGAAGCCTGCAGCTTGCAATCCAGCGCCTCTGTCTGGCGAATATCTTCGCCGAATACCCCGAAGGTGAAGCTGCAAAGCGTCTGAGCAGATCCTTTAAATTCCATCTGAAACCAAGGAGCCCCCCCATCCGCCGCAAGCGCCCACCAAAAGGGAAAGCGTTGTCCTTTGAATGTCTGGTTAAAAACAAAAAAATCACCCTGCCTGAAAATTTCAACCATTTGATTCGGCACCGTTGAGACTGTGAGCAACACCCTGGTTTTTTTTATTTCACTCTCCGGTGCCCTCACCTGCCGTGCCTCATTCAAATCCACCACATAAGTATGGTCATCAAAAAAAATTAAATCCTCAAAATCTTGATCAACCGGCACCAGTGGAAACCCTTTTTTCCGGCGTACTTCATCGACGATCGGCTGCACCAGATTGGGGCCGGTCGTCATATAACTAAATTCCATGGGCATTTTGTGTTCAATCATTGTTTCATCCTGATCCTGAGGGAGTAAAATAACCATAATGCGATCGATATTCCGATCCGCCAAAGAGATTTTCTCCCGGATAAATGTTAATTCGCGGTTGAAATTGCGCGCGACATCGGAGATATTTTTTGCCGCGATCCAGCCGGCACCCAGCAGCCAGAGGACCACCATCGTTTGCAAAAAAATGATTTTTTTTCTGCGGACGCACAATCGCGCCATATGCCAAATAAAACCCAGTTGTAAAACTAAAAAAAAGCTCTCGGCCGGAAAAAGAACGCGGTAACCAATGACCCTCGTGCACCCCTTGGCCACGAACTCGGGGAGGTTGGTCAGAAAAAATAACCAGACCCCGGTCATAAAAATTAAAAAGATTTCCGGTGATTTTGCTTTCAACTTAGTTAGAACAGCGCTCCAGCAGCCTTTCCTCGCTACGAGCACAACCACAAAACTCAAAATGATTATACTGAAAGGAATCCACCCGCCTGCTTTGCCCCACAACAGATGCCAGGTCCCGCTGCCGGCAATCAAGATCGTATCGACGATCAAAGGCCATTTCGAGGACAAATGATTGGTAAAGCGCATATCATAAGTCCCGCCCGCCGCATAAGACGACGCCGAGGATGAGGCCGGCCCAACGGATAAAGGCCCAAACATTTCAACGTGGGGAATAATCAATTTGGTATTGACGACCCAATAAACGACCATGACCAAAACGTAAAAAACCGTATCCCTGAGAACGACACAGCGCGTCACCCTCCATTGATCGAGGGGAGAAAATAAAACCACGGCAAAAGTGCACACAAAAACAAACATCGAGTTAGGCGGATAAATAAAAAGCGTCATCAGAAAAATGACGGCTGCCGCGATCAGAAACCATACCCTGCCGCCCATCGGAGGGATTCGAGAAGACGCACCCAAAAAACCCTCCGCCGGCCATCCCTTTTCTAAAAGGAAATAAGACAACAGCACCAACACTAAAACCAAAAGTCCCGGAACCAAAAAAATAACCGTGAGCGTACCAAACTGACTGAAGGGAAGAAAAACCAAACCACCCATGATTGCATAGCACCAAAATCGCCTGAGTGCAAAACGCCGCCTCAAAAAATCAACAAAGAGTCCACTGAACAATAACAGCATTGAAAAAGAAATAAAACGCCAGGTCGTAAAATCCCTGACGGTCGTTATAAACCAACTCACGAATGTTATAAGAATGGCATTGAGGATACGGCCGACGAGGATATGATGTCGTGATTCATAAAAAACCTGATGGTTGGCAAACGTCCCGGGGATAAGGGTATAATCACTGTGCATCCCGAACTCGACGGTAAAAAGAGGCCAATACACAAAGACAATCGACGCCAAAATAAAACACCCCGTGAGGACACGGATGAACAGCTTTTTATGGAGGAGATTCATAGGGCTTTCACATTCATGTTATTAAAGTTAGTCGTAACATGTTCTCTAAAAATAACCCGAAGAAGATACTCTATTATTTCATTAAATTTATCGGCAGATATTTTCTGTAGATTTCAAAATCCCCATCGGTCGTAAAAATAACAAGGTTCTCAAGGCTGGCGACCGCACAGATTAAGGAATCTATCATTGACCCTTGAACGCCTCTCTTTCGACACAAATTACTGAATTCAGCAGCCTTTTCAAAATAGGGCGTTGACAAAGGAATATCTTCGAAAGCGGATAAAGTTTCTTTGAGTTGATGGAATTGTTTGGGATCGGAAATACCGGAGAGTAATTCTTGTCGGACAGGCCCAATCATGACAAGTCTACCGTCATGAATGAGGTCTTTGACTCGATTGGCCAATGCTTCATTAGAATGCCGATGCCTCAATACCTCGGACCATATGCAGGTATCTACAAGGACCTTCATCGGCTTCTGGCCTTTTTATAATCATATCGGCTGTCAAATTCGATCGTACCAAAAACTTGAGTCGCTTCTTGCTGCTTTTTATGTGAGATATATTCCTCTAAAGCGGTCGTAACAGCCTCTTTCTTGGTTTTGTGGTGACCAACCTTCTGAGCCAAAATAATCAATCGGTCGTCTAACGCCAAATTCGTTGCCATGCTACACCTCCTTTTACACAAAGGATAACACAACTGACGGTATCCGTCAATTTTTATCAACTGAATTTCCTTATCTCACATGAAAACCAACTTGAAAGCACAATTTGTGATTTCAAGTTCTCGTATTCCTGTAAGCATGACCTTCTGCCCTCGGATCATAAAAAATTTATTTTCGATAATTTTAGATGGGACTAATACCGTAGACATACTTCCTTCTTGTGTGGGATGAGTGGGTTGATTTATTTTATGAGGGAAACGGGAATGGGAAGCGGGGAGAATATTAGCATTAATAAAAAAATCGGTAAAGGGATTGTTTTATGTAGGAGGAATTAACTTTGGAGAACTGAGGGTAATTCCCGCCTGTCGTTGGTGTCCGGACGGTACGCGTGGACTTGCCCGGAACTCTCGTAGAAATTACACGGCTAGACCTGGAATCTCAACATGCTGCGCAATTCGAAATGGAATACTTTTAAGAGCAAAATTATCAGTCAAAATATTAAAATTATAAGTACCAAAATTAGTAAATTGTAAATTTGAGAAATTTAATACTGTTGAAAGAGCTGATCGCCAACCTTTCGGGCCATGAGGATTTTTGCCAGGTATCTCCATATCCCCTCCGACTGTAGCAATAACATTACCATCTTCATCCATAATTTGGATTTCTAACTTATGCTTTCTACCCATTTCAGCTGCCTCAAATAGTATTCTTAGAACAAATGACAATTTGGGATATATAACGGGAACTTGCTTTGCCCAAATAGTATCAATACTCCCACCCATAACATATGTTTTTCCGTTTATTACTTCTGCGGAATCTGCCAAAAAGGCATAGTCTATTTCCATATTAAACTCCTTTCAACAGAATGCGTTTGACCATTTCCGCTTTCTCCCCATTTGTTGGGAAATCCTTCACTTAATGAAGATGAAGAAAGAGAAATAACATTATATACATTGACTTGAGTCTTATCATTCGACTTTCGATCGTCATGTAATAATCCTTCTGCAATATAGGTTTTGATTATTTGTTGATAACCTATATCTCCTCTCTTTTCAGCGATAATTCGAAGATCTTTAATCATAGTTAGCGGTAAACGAATCGAAATCAATTTGTGCGTCATTTGCTTTGGTTCTACACGGACTTCTTTCGAATCATCAAAATCATTGATAATATTCTTACCTTTACTTAAAATTTCATTATCAACTGGATCATTTAATTTTTTTTCTTTCATATATACCGCCCTCCTTAAATTTTTTGGGTAGAGTCAAAAGCGGTAATAGGACGGACTACATTACCACCTTTATATTGAAGAATAATGAATAATTCTCTACCACCATTTGTTTTTCCTTTAACTCTTCTACTTCAAAAGACGTAACTCCATGTCTATAAATTTCAAATTCGTTATATTCATCGCATTCAAAGGTTGCGTCATTTCCCCAAGGAACAATACTTAAAACCATCTTTTATCTTTTTTATAATAATTTATGCTAAATTACCTGATATGTATATACCACATATATACTAAATTGTCAAATTATTCAACTAAAAAATAACCAGTTATCTATAAAAAATAACTGGTTATTATAATTTATCAAACCAAAAATGACCTTTATCAAGTTGATTTTTTATATCTCCCTTTGACTATTTTTTTCATTGTTGTAACACTACTTAACACCATCGATATACGCAATCAAATCCACCGTCTTATTGGAATACCCCCACTCGTTGTCGTACCAAGAAACGACTTTCACGAACGTATCGTTTAACGCGATTCCGGCGTCGGCATCGAAGATGGAGGTTCGGGCATCTCCTAGAAAATCACTCGAAACCACCTGATCTTCGGTGTAACCCAAAATCCCTTTCAATTCTCCCTCGGAGGCCTTCTTCATGGCTGATTTAATTTCATCCCATTTGGCTGGTTTCGCCAATTTGCAGGTTAAATCAACAACCGAGACATCCGCGACGGGAACGCGAAACGCCATTCCGGTGAGCTTTCCATTCAACTGCGGAATCACTTTTCCGACGGCCTTGGCCGCGCCGGTCGAGGACGGAATAATATTTTGGAACGCCCCGCGTCCGCCGCGCCAATCCTTCTTGGACGGGCCGTCCACGGTTTTTTGAGTGGCGGTTACCGCGTGGCAGGTCGTCATCAAACCTTCCACAATGCCCCAGTTGTCGTTCAAGACTTTCGCCAACGGCGCCAGGCAATTGGTGGTGCAGGACGCATTCGAAATAATGTTCATCTCTTTTTTGTACGTTGTATGATTGACGCCCATCACGAACATCGGCGCATCCGCCGAAGGGGCGGAGATCACAACCTTTTTGGCCCCGGCACTCAAATGTCCTTTGGCGGAATCGAGCGTGGTGAAAAGGCCGGTCGATTCAACCACATAATCCGCGCCGATGTCTTTCCATTTCAAATTGACCATATCTTTTTCAGTACTCATGCGGATTTTTTTCCCCTGGACAATGATGTCGCTGCCTTTGACTTCGATCGTTCCTTTGAAAGCGCCGTGGGTTGAATCGTATTTCAACATATAGGCCAGATATTCCGCGTCAAAAAGATCGTTAATACCAACGACCTCGACATTTTTGTTTTGCAAAGCCGCCCGGAAGACCAGCCTTCCGATTCGTCCAAAACCATTGATTCCTATTTTTGCTGCCATATCCTTCCTCCTTCTAAAGTCTGTCATTCCCGAACGCTTTAATCGGGAATCCAGATAAAACTATGATTGGACCCCCGACAAAAACATTCGGGGGTGACAATTTTGAAATAAATTCTAAAAACTTCGGAATTATAACACAAAGGTCTTCGGGGACAAATTAATTTTTAACGCTCTTCGCGTATCGTTCCTTCGCCTCTTTGATGATCTTTAACGCCGCTGTCAATCCCCGCCAGCCTTCAACCCCGGTATTTTTATTTTCCAAATCTTTATAAATTTTAAAAAAATGTTCAATCTCTCTTAACAAATGCGGGTTGACATCGTCGAGCGTTTCAATATGATTCCACATAGGGTCTCCAATCGGGACACAGAGTATTTTTTCATCAGCCCCCTTTTCATCCCACATCTTAAAAAGCCCGATGGGTTTGGCCTCGATCAAACAACCCGGGAAGGTCGGCTCCCACACCAAAACCAGCGCATCCAACGGATCCCCGTCCATCGCCAGAGTATCAGGGATAAAACCGTAATCGCTGGGGTAGTGCACCGCCGAGAAAAGCATACGGTTGAATTTAAGCACACCCTTCTTCAAGTCATACTCATATTTGTTACGGCTGCCTTTTGGGATTTCAATCATGACCGGAATAATGTGTTCCAGTTTTTTCTTTAAACTTTTTTTGTTCTTTTTTCTCATTCTTAATTCATGAAAACTCAAATGTCGTTTTGGGGTCATGCCTTATTCCTTTCTGATCTAATCAAACACTGAATCGAAAATAGACCACGTCTGCGTCCTGAATTTCGTAATCTTTTCCCTCGAGAGAAACCAGCCCTTTTTCCTGAAGGGCCTTATAATTTCCCAGCCGGACTAAATCGTCGTATTTATAAACCTCGGCCCGGATGAAACCCCGTTCAATATCGGAGTGAATCTTGCCCGCGGCTTTAACCGCCTTCGTCCCTCGAGGAATCAACCACGCGCGGGTTTCTTTGGGCCCAGCGGTAAAAAAACATACCAGCCCTAAAAGATCCTGCCCCTCCTGGGCGAGAGCCGCCAGGCCGGGTGAGGTGATTCCGGCGGATTCGTAATACATCGCCCTCTCCTCGGGCGGGAGCTGAACGATTTCCGCCTCCAACTTTGTGCACAGGACAACTAAACGCGCGTTATCTTTCTTTGCGCGCTCTTTTAAAGGCTGAAGCATTTCCTGTGAGACATTTTGCTCATCGGTGTTGGCCACGTACAATAACGGCTTGGCCGTCAAGAATTGAAATTCATTTAAGATTTCTGGAGAAATCGTCTTTTGCTGGCGGGCGGATGTTCCTTGGTTGAAACCCACGGTCAATTGTTCCAAGACGGCTATTTTCTCCCGGGCTGTTTTATCGCCGGCCTGGGCCGGGCCTTTTAATTTATCCTGAGCTTTTTGGACCTGCTGCAAATCCGCCAGGAGGAGTTCGGTCTCAATTGTTTCAACGGCGCTCAAAGGATCGAGGGATTCCATGACATTCACCACATTATCGTCGTGAAAACACCTCACCACCTGGGCAATGGCATCGACCGAGCGGATATGCGAAAGAAATTTGTTCCCCAGGCCCTCTCCCTGGGAGGCCCCTTTGACCAGCCCCGCGATATCCACAAACCGGATTCCCGCTGGGGTTATCTTTGAGCTTAAAAACTTTTCACTTAACACATTCAGCCGTTCGTCGGGAAGCGGCACCACCCCTACGTTTGGTTCAATCGTGGTGAAGGGAAAATTAGCCGCTGCGGCCGCCGCGCCTGTTAAGGCGTTAAACAAAGTGGATTTTCCAACGTTGGGCAGACCAACAATTCCTATTTCCATAATATAACTCCACTGTCACCCCCGAATGTTTGTGTTGGGGGTCTAATTATAGATCATTTGGATTCCCGATTAAAACGTTCGGGAATGACAAAAAATCTTAAGAAAAAGCCGCGTTTAAAATATCGTGTCTTCCCACAACTCCAATCAGCTTACCGTTATCATAAACCGGCAGGGTATGAACATTTTTTTTATGCATGACGGCGATCGCTTTGACGATTTTGGTGCCCTTGGAAAGAGTGACCACATTCTTACTGGCAACCTGGCCGACGGGTAAATCCGATATTTTCTTAAGCTCTTTCAGCTTCTGTTTACCGCTGGAAAGAGCGCGCGCTAAAAGCCTCAGCAAATCGGTTGTAGTGAAGATTCCCGTCAATTGATTTTCATCTTGCTTTTTCACCACCAGTATTCCGTTGATTCGGTAACGAAGCAAAAGGTGCGCCACCATCCCCACGTGAATATCCTCCGTGACCTTAATGGGGTGTTCGAACATAATATCTTCCAGTAAAAATTTTTTCATAATCGCTCCTTCCTGGTTTCAAGGGAAAAACGCAGGGCGTTTTTATTTCCTGAAGTTTAATTCGAGGGAAATAAAAACGCCCCGTGCCTCAACAATAATTTTCTTCCGTTCATAATTCATTATTAAATTTTATTTTACCAGAAGACATCGCTATTATAGCATCCCATCTCAATTCAACAAGGGTCAGCTGAAGATAACGCCTGTCTGAAGTTTGTGCCCAATGGCAAAACTCCTGGCGTCCATGGCCTTGGCTGATTCCAGATGAACCTGACGAACCAGGAGCCCGCCGTAGGAAGCGGCCACCACAAACCCTTGCGGATTGATTTCCAAAACCTCCCCGGGCTGTTTAGAACTCGCATCGATGGAAACAATTTCCGTCTGAAGAATTTTCAAAAGCTTCCCTTGAAAATGAGTGTATGCCGCCGGCCACGGCAAAAGACCGCGGACCAAATTATGAATATCGCGCGCCGGTTTATTCCACTGGATGAGACCCAATTCTTTCGTCAGTTTAGGGGCCGTGGAAACTTTTGAAGCGTCCTGCCCGGCGAGGATGTAGGCATTCTTTTCCAACGAATCGATTGTTTTTAAAAGAAGATCGCTCCCAAGCGCTGCCATTTTGGCGCGAAGCGTGAGTGCGGTATCCGCGGGATCAATTTTGATTTTGGCCTGAGCGAAAATATCGCCGGCATCCATTTGAGAATTCATTTTAATAATGGAAACGCCGGTCTCGTTCTCGCCGTTTATAATCGCCCAGTGAATGGGCGCCGCTCCCCGGTATTGGGGCAACAAAGATCCGTGCACATTCATGCAGCAAAGATAAGGCAGGGATAAAACTTCAATCGGTAAAATTTTCCCGTACGCCACGACCACAAACAAATCGCTTTGGAAACTCTTCAACTGCTCGATCAACAGCGGATCATTCAAACGCGCCGGCTGCAAAAGGGCGATTCCTTGACGCAGCGCGCGCTCTTTAATGGGAGAAAAAATCACCGGCATACCCCGGCCTTTGGGTTTATCCGGCGGAGCCACGCAGACAACCACGTTGTGTTCAGATTGAATCAACTTTTCTAAGTTAACCAAAGCAAAATCATCGCTGCCGAAAAAAATGATTTTCATGGATGGGATTCCTTCCAATAACTCTCCGCCGTCCGCCGCTTAACAAAAAAATCAAGACTGGCTAACTCAGCCTGAATTTTCTTGACGAGAGTTTGGTAACCGGGTACGGCGACTTGTTTGCGGTTGGGTGGTTTTTGTGGGGAAGGCATTGGTTTGGGTTTTAGGTTATCTTAAAATTCTTCCTTAATCGGTATTCATGCTTAATTCTGAATTACGTACGCATTGTTAATGCTCAATTGTCCGCTTGGAATTTCCCATAATTAACGTCGATTTCGCCATTTTCATTCTCTGCCAGCCTTTAAAAAATTAATAAGTTCTATATTAGAATTTGAGTAACTTTTGAATGGTTTAAATGGAGCAAACTGCTTGAAAGCTCTAAATGGCTTAAATTGCTTGAACCCCTTAAAAGGCTCAAACTGAGTAAAAGAAGGACAGGTTCTGGAAGTAAATCCTAATCGTTGCCCTTTGTGGTCCCATATTATTTCATCCTCGAACCAACCAAGATGTCTACCATTGAACCCATAAATATTAGAATTTTCATCAATATAAGCTAATGGTACACCATTAAAAGAGTAGATCGTAGCTTCATCATCATGTGCAATATATGCCTTTGGATCACCTCTTTTTCCAAAAATTGTTGTCTCCCCATTTTCGGGTTCTGTGCGATAAATCTGCGGATCGTGAGCTGACTTTACATCAAGAAACAGGATGTTTCCATCAGCATCAAAAGCGCAGAACAAACGAACATGTTTACCACGTAAAGTATAGATTCCTTCGTCTTTAGAAACAATTCTTGTTAATAAAGGGGAGCTAAGAATTTCTTCTCTATTCATATTAGCTACCATATTAAATAAAGCAACGACCTCTTGTCGTGCCGCATTCTCTAGTCTTGCCATTGCTTCATTAAATTGAGGAGCAATCAGTACTTTCATTATATATTTTCCCCATAAAGTTTTTTGAAAGTTTCTGTTTCCTTCTCAAGCTGCTCAATTTTACCCTCTTGTATAAGTTTTCTCGATCTCTTTGCAACATCTTCGGCTACTTTGTTTCTTATAGTTGCTTCATACTGCTTCGGGGTAAACCCTTTAGCGAGATTGAGATCATATCTACTTATTGCAATTTGGTAAAAAGCTAATAAGACTGTTGAAATTGAAAGGATATAAAATGATAACTTATATGGTATTTGGCCCCAAGTGATTATGTTACCAACAGCCACTTCTACTAGAAGTTATCCGATAATATCACGACGATATAAACCGTTTGAGGATCATCATGGCGAAAGCCATATGAATCAAACCTTCGAAAATAATATGAGAACGTTCATAAC
>Ga0209515_10000752_pt1 | contig 57134 bp, 43 predicted proteins | sample Subgroupgradi54m_FD_187454 | JGI IMG/M metagenome (GOLD analysis project Ga0209515, IMG submission 187454) | Subsurface groundwater microbial communities from S. Glens Falls, New York, USA - GMW60B uncontaminated upgradient, 5.4 m (SPAdes)... ... | reverse complement strand
GTTTAAATTCGATTAGAGCCGCGATCTCGACGCGAGACGATGCAGAGTATGACCAAAAAAAAATCAAACTGTCCAAATCAAATTTCAACTAAAAACTGGACAACCTCCTGAAATACCGGAGAATTTCTCTCGCTCTCAATCAACCTTGCCCGTAACTCTTTATTTGCCAAAGGGTTAATCTGCTTCTGAAATATAGTCCTAACTCCAATTATGGTTTGACGTAAAGTTTTTTAAGTGTTAAACTTAATTTATATATATTATAAAGTATTAATTTAGTTTTTCCACTGATACTAATAGGGATACGATATTCAATATAATTTTAGATTAAAAGAGCAAAAGGAAAAGGCATGATTTTCCAATCATTGTCGTCCAAAAATCGCTTTATTCAATGCCTGGCGCTGGCCACAAATTTTTTCTTTATCACCAGCCAGTTCGTATGGGCACAAACCCCTCTGCCATTGAACTCCAGCCCGAATATTTCAGCATTGGTAAATCGGGACGAAATTAAAGCGGATTTTATCGCCATCCCGAAAGAGTTAGGGGAAATCCTGCGCTCCTACCAGGGCAAAAACCGCGGCTTGATCGTGCACATTCAGGATGCGCACTCCAATTACGAAGCCCAGCGGCATATCGGGGAAATTCTCAAATATTTGTCGGACAGTCAAGGTCTGAGGCTGGTCAATGTGGAAGGCGGTTCGGGCCGGATTTACACGTCTATTTTTTCAAGTTATCCCAGTGCAGAAGTCCGCGAAATAGTAGGGAAATATCTTTTGGAGGAGGATAAATTCACGGGCCCGGAGTGGATGGCGGTTACGGCCAGGCCCAATCTCGTCCTCAACGGTATTGAGGACAGCCGGCTTTACGAGGATAACCGCCAGGCCTTTCTGGAGGCTCTGAATTTTAAACATCAGGACGAGGAAACTCTGAAGCAAATCGCAGACCTTCTTCAAACAGTTGCCACATATCTTTTGCCGGAAAACGCGCGCGAGTTCTTCAAACAGAAAAAAAGATTCCGTGATAGTCAAACCGGATTGCCGGAATATCTTCAGTACCTTTCAAAACTGGCAGAGGGGCAGGGGGTGGAGATACAAGATTTTCACTCTGTGCGCAACTTTTTAAAACTCGTTGATCTTCAAAATCAAATCAATTACCAGGAAGCCGAGCGGGAGATCGCGCTTCTTGTCCCGGCCTTGAAGGAACAGCTTGATGAAAAATCCTTCCGCGAGCTGCGAGTGTCTTACCGGAATTTTAAAGCCGGCCGCATGAGCCGAGAGGACTTTTACGGATTCCTTGCCGGCATGGCTTCGGGTAGACATCTCGACCCAAAGCAATACAGGAATGTTTTCCGTTATTTTAGGTATGTCCGGCTTTACCGCCACGTTAACGTGAGCATTTTTGATGAAATTGAAACGATTGAGAACCGAGTTGGCGAGGATCTCCTTAAGGGAAAGGACCAAATCCGTTTGGGCCGGCTTTTTGATTATCTTGAAATTTACGAAAAGATTTTCAGATTTTCACTTACTCAAAAAGAGGCGGATTTTTTCTTTTCCAACCGTGGAGAATTCAGGGCCGCGTCTTTCAGGGAATTTCTCGATCCGTTCATGACCCGGTTTCATATCGAGACCCGCCTGCCGGACAATCTGGAGAAACTGGATGAGGATCTGTCCCGGATCGAAAAATTTTATACTCTGGCGCTCCGGCGCGATTCGATTTTGATAGAGAATGCGATCAAAGCTATGGAAGCGGGCGGCGAGAAAATTTGCGCTCTGATTACGGGTGGATTTCACACTCCGGGCATTGAACGTTATCTGAGATCCAAAGGACTTTCTTATCTCGTCATCCAGCCTCGCATGAAAGAAAAAATCGATCAGGAAAAAGATACCCGCCGTTATGAAAAATCCCTGCAGGAAACTCCGTCCGAGCTTGAACAGTTTTTGAAACAGGCGTACTTCTCGCCGAAAAGCTCCAAGCTGAACGATCCCCGGTATCAGCTTGCTGCGCCCGCGCGTATGCCGGATGACACCCAAATGGATAGATTTGAATCCGAGATGGCAGCGGCGGCTTTGTTAGGAGAATTGGATTTATCCCGGATTCCTAGTTTGGCGTCTGTGTCGGAGAGGACGAGTCTGTTGCCATTGGAGGATGCATGGCTGAATCATGCTATCACCTTGCCTAAAGAATCAGACCTCCAGGACAGGGTTGGCCGTGTTGTGTCGCTTCTTTTTGGGCCCTTTAGGAACGCCACAATTATAAATTCTCCGGCTGGAGATAGAAAAAGTAGGATGGTTTTTACTAAACCGCTCGCCAATGGCCGCGTGATCGCAGCGGTCGTGGAACCGAGTGCAGGGAGTAAAGAGATCTCCGAACTTACGGCAACTTTCAGCGATAGAAAGGTGATTCGCCTTGGGGACGCGCTTGTCACGCTGGCTTCCGTGGATGGGGGGCGAGCCGAGTTGATCAAAACGAGATTGAAGCAGGGCAAAAATCGAGAAGACCAAGGCGCTCAAACGTTGGCCGCGTCCTTGGGCGCGATACAAACATCAACTATGGCCAACCGGCTCAAAAAAGATCTTGAATTGGAACTGGCCATTGCCCAGAGGAATGCCGGGACTGATTATAACGGGGATACGCCTATTGTGGTGCTGGACGCAAAACGGATGCGTCAGTTGAATGAGAGGTTGAACAGGGTTGAGAAAAGGATTGAACGCATTGTCCACGGTTTGCAGCTTGCACCCAAAGGGTTTGACCCATTCGCCGCCTTTGAAGAGCTTAAAAATCTTTTTGGTGCGGTGAAAGTGCTCAATACTTTTAACCGTACGGCGCAGACTTTGAAAGAAAAGAGGGATTTGCTCGAAGAAGTCCTATCGCAGTTTAAGCAGCTGGATGTCGAGGCGCTTTCAAAAAAGTATTTTGCGAGAGAAGTTGCTTCATTGCGCAGCCGGCTTAATGCGCTGCAAGAAAAAAATCACGCCGCACTCAACCAACTTAGCGAAGATGCTTCTAAAATCAATTATGCGCTTGATAGCGGTACGAGTGTGGAGCGGTTTTTTGAAGATGCGCGCGACCGGTTTGATGCCTGGCTCAATCTCCCATCTCTGCGCGCTCAGATCAATCAGGCTATTCGCGACAAGAGAGCAGACTGGCGCGAACATCATCCCCCGCTAAAGGAAGCCGAGAAACCGGCGGAAAAAGAGCAGCTATGGCCGGAGTTGCCTGCGGATATTCCGCCAGCGCCAATAACCGTTGTGCCTTTGAACGGAGCGGATGATTTTTTTATGAGTTGGAATAAGATGGGCGGATTGGATGGGGATGCTTTCGGGACGTCGAATACCGTTGATGTTCGGGGGCATCTTTCGGATGAAGCGCTGGCGGCATTGGCCAATCGGTCTGACGAGCAAGTTGAAAGAATGCTTAATCCTCCGGCTGAACAACCGCTGGTTCAGCCGGTTACTATGGGGGAAGAGTCCGCTAATCCAGTGCTTAAAAAAGCTCAAGGAGAACCCGCTCACGTAGAAGGAGAATTGCCGGCCGCGGAACAAGCGGCAATACCCGCGGTTGTGCCGGCGGCGCGGGGAATTGGCCTTGTCGAGGCAGTTCTTGGAGTTTGGCATTTTGCGTTATGGGTTTTGGGTACTGTTTTTTATCCGCTGACTTTTTTATGGAATCAATTGCAGTCAGCATCCGATTGGGTTAATGACACTTTTTTTAGTGCTCCGTCGTCACCATCCCGTGCCAGATGGCATACCTTGCGCGGCCTGGAGCAGCTTGAAGTACGCCTGGTGCAGACTGATTTAACCGGGGCGGCTATGCTTTCCGGAGCCTACTCTTTTGATCCTCAGGAGTATCTAAGCAGAGAGGTTCTTACCGTAGAGGGGGGGCAAGATTTTCAGGTCAATTATGGCACCCATGGAGCGGCGGCTGTGAGCCAAACGAATCCTCCGGGGAGGCTCTTGGCAACGCCTATTGATTTTGAGAAGCCTGTTGATTTTTTGAGTATCACCCACCCATTACCAGTGGGCGGAGATTTATTCAATGACGTCCAAGGCATTCCCGCCGGGGATTGGGGTGAATCGGTGGCTGACTATTTCGCCGGTAATAATGTGCCTGTTGGGAATTTGCTTTTTAATAAGGAGTTGCCTTGGGGCTCTGAAGTTGCTGACGGATTAATGGCGGGATCCATTTCAGGAGAGTTTCCGGTTCTCGGTTTTCTCGACCAGGCACAGCCCGGAACGGCGCTTGAAATGCTCAAGAATAACCGGCAGCAAATCAATGAAAGCCTTGCGGTTACTCTTTTAAGCCACCTCCAGGATGTGAATGGCGACGGTAACGTTGAGTTTACGGCCGGGAGGGCCAAGGTCGGTGATTTCAATCCGGATCTTATCGTATCTTTCCTCAATTCAAATAGTCCTGAAGCCTTTGCTGTTGCGAGAATGATTGCTCCGGAACCGGGTTCGCCGATGGGCAGGATAATTGAAAGTTTAGGGCAGGATCCCGGTTTCAGAAAAACCGACTCTTTTATTTTTTATCTCACCCGCCTTTCCCGGGATGAGGACAGTACCATGAGATTGCACTTTGGATCCGATCACCTGTCATCCGCTGGAGAGGGAGATGCCAGGCGCGAGTTTCAAACAACAGCGCGTGTCCGCGAGGCCATTGATTTTTTCGGGCAGAGCAATCAGGATTCGGATATTTTAGCCACCTTTTTTGCCGGGGATAAGATCGAGGGCCATCAGCCGTTGGTGAAAGACGGCGGGCTCGATATTCTGCGGAGCGCGGTTTTCAGTGATACGGCTGATCCTGCGCTATTGGGCCGCATTTTTTATTATTTGGACCGGTCCAAAGTGGTTTCTAAAGACGGGATGGAGACCCTCGAATTCGATCGAAACATCGGCGAGATTGCCAATCTGCCCATTGCTGAACGGGCGCATATTTTTAGGGTGCTCAACCAGCCAGGTTCCATGGAATTTTTTGCCAAGGGAATTATAGAAGACAAGGTCCCCGATGAATTTGTGAAAAAAGCTGAAGCCGGTGGCCTTTTGATCGGTGCTGAACCCGCGAGTCAGCAGGCCGTTTTCTGGGAGCCTCCTGTTTTCCGCACCCCGACTCTAATACCTCTTGATACCCGGAGCAATGCGACCGGCGGATCCGGGTTCGAGAAACCACTGGAGCAAATTACGCAAGAGGAATGGATTGCGTGGAAGCTGCACGAAAGAACTGGATTTCCCACTGTTGCGGCAGCCTTGGATGCGCGCCGAGCTGGTGACCTTGTTTCTTTTATCAAAGGAACTACTTTTAGCAAGGAAACGCGACTTGAGCTTACGGAAGTCGCGGGAGTCGGGAGCGTGGAAAATATTGTCGAGGAGGGATTTGTGGAAGGGATTAAAAATGACCAGGGACAGATTGAGCTGGAACCGAGGCTTCAGGATGTAGCTCCGGATCAAGACGCGGTTTTGGATCTTCAATATCAGCGGGTTACGGTGGGAGAGGATTTGCATATCCGGGTGAAGTTGACAGAAGGCGGGAAAATCCGCGAGGGGAGTTTTGTTTTGCCGGGAGGCGCGGCGCTGCAGGTTCAGGTCGGAGACCGTTCTTCAGGCCAGAAGGATTTTGAAGTCACGGATAAGGAGATAAAGATTTATTTTTACAATGTTGAGAAAGGAAAAGACGGCCTGGAGGTAACGATTGACCGTAAAACCGGAACTGTTGATGTGAAGACCTGGCGTCCGGAAACTGAAGAGGCGGCCCTTGATTGGGAAGCGGAGGGAATCACTCTGTTGGGTGTGGATCTTACCGGTGGATACAGGGCTCCGACTCTGGCCGGTATCGATGAAATCATTGACGCTATGGTGAGTGACCGCGTTGCGACCACCAATGGAGTCTCTCCCGCGGCGTTGGCTGATGCGGTCTTTATGTCCGGAGATACGGCCACGGAATTTTTTACCTTTGGCGCGGGCGGGGCTGAAACAACAGCCGGATTCACATTCGACGCCGGGACACAGCAGCCGGGCGCTGTCACGGTGGGCCAGGACGGGTTTTTGCCTGATTTTAACGGAACCGTTGTTGCCGGGAGCGGTTTGGAAAAAGTGATTCAGTCGCTTTCAGGCGCGGATTCCCAGCTTTTAAGTTTTGCCGTGAATCTTTTGCCGCGCGTGTTTGACGCGAATAACGACGGCCACGTAGAGATTATGCTCACGCGGCCGAAGTTCAATGATTTTATAGACAGGGTGAGGCAGGCTTATGAGTTTTTAAATTTAGAGGGCCCCGAAGCTTTAGCCTACGCGAGTTTGATTACGGGAGAGGGATTGGACGGCACGCCTCTCGGTCAGGTTCGGCAAGCGATGATGACGCAAGGATTCAGCACCGTTGATTTCGCGTTTTTTAATCTGGGGCGTTTGCATGATGCGGATGGAAATGGCCAGACGGACATGAATTTTAACGCTGACGCGGTGGACGTGTTCCCCGATGGAGAGCGAAATGCTGATTTCCAGACTCCCGCTCGTTTGGCGGAAGGACTGCGCTTCATGATGCGTTCTGAAGCCGGGCCCGTGGCTGATTTGATTACCGGGCAGCTTCAGGAGGGAAGTGCCGCGCGGCAGATTTATTTAACACTCACCACCGACCCGACTGGCGGTAGACGCGCCGGAGTCGCGACGCAGATTTTGATTCACGGGCGTATCGACAATCAGGGGAGATTTTATTATGAATTGGACACCAATGGCGATGGGTTGGCAGACCCCAGAGACGCTTCGGCTCTGGCTGTGAAGGCCACGGAATTCGCCCGGACACTTTCCGGCCTTGATGATCCCGCCAATGCGGCCGCACAAACAAGCGGCATGTTTTTTGCCGGCAATGTGGCGCCCGGCACCAATCAGGAGCGCGCCTATAATCTTTTATTGAATGACACCACGCATGGTCGGAATCCGGGATTTTTCTTTGGTCTTCTGGCTGGATTCGGACCTGCGAATAACGATCAGGTGCCTGACCGTGTGAATGACCGGAACGGTGACGGACGGTTGGATGAAAATGATTTGAATCAAACACGTATTGAGGGCACCGCACTGGCGTTTAACCTGAATTCTCTTCAAAATAGGTCGGACGCGGATATTGTGGAAATCTGGAATTTCGCGGTGGAAGAATTTACTCCGGATTCTGCCCTCGGGATGTTGAAAAACGCTATCCGATCCGATGCGTCGGGTCGAATGGCTGGGTTTATTGAAAATTTTCTGCAAAGCCTTTTTGACTATGACCATGATGGGCAAACGGACTTCGTTCTTGACGGAAACCAGAACGGCACGGTGAGCCCGGATGAACAGGAATCCGTGCTGTTCCGTGACGGCCGGTTGTACGCGCAGGCTTTGAGATTTTTCCGGGAGGATACGCCCGAGGCGAGACTCATAGCCCGGTATCTGTCCGGAAATTTTGCCGAGGATACGCCGCTCGGCCGCATTCAGCGCGCCATCCTGAATGATGCAACCGGAGGAAAGTTGACCGGCTTTATCGGCTCGCTTCTGAATCGATCATTTTTTGACTACAAGGGACAGGATGGACAAGCGGATTTTGTCCAGGATTTGAATGAGAACGGCAATGTGCAGGATGATGCCGTGCTTTTATCGCAGCGGCTTTCCCGCATCGCGGAAGGACTCCGGTTTCTTGAAACAAGTAATCCGGATTCGGATATTATCGCCACTTTTTTTGACGGCGCTCAAATTGCCGGCCATCAGCCTCTGGTTGCAAACGGAGGGCTTTATATTTTAAGGACAGCCATTCTAACGGACACACCGGATAGGGATGTGGCAGGAAGAGCATTTTATTATATTCTGCGTTCAAGAATTGTGGAAAAAACCGATCCGGCCACGAACCGGACCTATGAATCACTTGAATTTGATAAAGATTTCGGAGATGTGACGCACCAGTCACTGGCTGAATTCGCTCATAAATTGCGCATTTTGAATGCCGAGGGAAGGATTGTCGCTTTTGTGCAGGCCGTGGTGAATCCGGTGGAGACGGGTTCAGGTCAAAAAGAAGTCAAGCTTCCCGAGGAATTTGTCAAACAAGCCAAAAAACGAGGTGGCGGCGGTGGAGGTGGTTTTATCGACGCGGGTGGCAGCTCTGGAATTGGCGGTGGCGGTGGTGGTTCTGGGAGCAGCGGCGGTGGAGGAGGAGGAGGAGGAGGTGGCGGCGGCGGTGGCGGTGGTGGCGGCGCGTCAGCGCCTTCAGGCGGAAGCTTGATTTGGTCGGACCGCACGAAGATGGCTATGACGGAACAGCCGGACATTGAGATAGAGGGAAATATTGTGCGCGAGCAGTTTGTGGAAGCCTTTTTGAATGCGGACGGCACGCTTGAATTCCGCGAAAAGCCGGAAGGGGTGGATCCGTCTGAAATCGGGGCCAACGGTGCGGCTTTTAATTTTCATTATCATATTGTCGGAAGAGGAAATGATTACTTTTTCCACATCCGTCTTGATGACGGCACGCGCATTGGTGAGGGAGCGGTCAAGCTTTACACCGTTGGGGATGGTGGTCAATTTCCTCTTCGCGTAGGCGACCCTGAAGCGGGTGAAAAAGCTTATGAGGCGCAGGGGGATTATGTGATCGTTTATTTTTATAATTCCGCCAATGAGAATGACGGCCGGGCCGTTGCGGTTAACCGGAGAACCGGACAGATTTATGTGATCACGATGAATCCCAGAACCCAGCGGCTGGTGATGGAGAATGGGGAAGGCCGGCACAGGTTTGAAAATGCCCCGGCACCTGAACGGGGCGGGCCGGAGCCAAGACCGGAAGCACCGGCCTCTGCTCAGCAAAGACAGCGGGAATTGCGGGAAGCGCTTGACCGTTTTTGGGCTGATGCGGGCCGCGTGGGTGAACAGCTCTGGATGGGAGCCGGAGAGATTGGCGGCGCGATTGTGGATAATTTGGCGGCCATGAATGCGGCCAATGCCGTGAATGGTGCTGAAAATAACGAGCCTGCTCAGGAAGAGGAGGGGGGAGGCCTGGATACTTTTTGGGCCGCTGGAATCGCGGTTGGAGGGGCCGCACTTACCGCGGCTGGGGCGTGGGCGTATAACCATTATCAATCTAAAAAAGAAGAGGATAAGAAAAAAGGCGGAAGGCCGGAAATCGGAGCGCAGAGTTTAGGGGAGCAGTCAAAGCGCGGACTTTGGGGTTGGCTAAGTGGCAAGAAAGGCGCAGAAGTTCCCGTTGAGTCGAGAAGGTCTTTTTTGAAAATTTCTGCTTTGGGAGCGGTTGCCACAGGATTCGTCCTGTCGGGCTTGGGTAATCTCAAGGCTTTGGCGCAAGAGTTGCTTCAGGCCACGAGGATTTCCATTCGAGAACTTATCGAGCTTTTCCAGACCCGGGAACGGGCTTTGGGGCGCGGGGTTTTTACGGTTGATAATTTTACGAGAAATATGACCCGTGAGCTTGAGCGGCCCAGCGCCGCAGATCTTAAATTCCAGATTGCGCATGCTCCTGACACCGCCAGGGTCCGCTACCAAACGGAAATCGAAAGGACTTTCGGCAGAGTTCTCAAGTTGCGTCTGGATTCCGTTGAAAATTTGACTGCCCGGGATTGGGAAGTGAAATTTCTTCAGCCCTTGATAAGGGTGTTGAATATTAAACAGCCCGACCGTTTTGTGGGGCATTTTATGCGCGCCATTGAAACAACACTTCCCCGTTTGCAGCAATTTCAGGCGGCGAATCTTGTCCGGGTGGATTCGGACATTCCGTCAACGTGGAAAAGCTGGACCGGCATGCTTTCCGTGGATGAATGGGTCCATGTGAACGGCGAATGGTCCAAAATTGAGTTTGCACGTTCCGGGAAACCCAAGTTTGAACTCGATACCTTGCTCGGGGTTTCCCTGTTTCTTGCTTTATCTTGGTATCAAGCCACCTGGCCCGGACTTGAGGCCTATAACAGGCCGGAAGCAAGAGAGCGGTATATTTTTGAAGGGCTTCAAGCTACCTTGAATCACACGCCTTTAAGGGCCGTGGACGATGTGCGTAAGCACAATGAATTTATTCGTTTTGTGAATGAATCCTACATTGGAACTTTTTATGCCGAAATGTGGCAAAAACTGGGTACGGATATCGGCAGTCCGGTGCCTGTGGATTCCGGCAGGGCCATTCAGGATCATCGTACCTTTCAGCTGGCGAGAATGATTGAAAGGGCTTATCCCCATCTCCGGTTGAGCGGAGCGGAGCTTCATTTTCTGGATCAGCTGGACTTGGCCCGGCCCATGCTGACCGGCATATTAGGTCAAAAGGGACTTTGGAATGGCGATGAGAAGACGCTTAGCCAAATCATGGATCCCGCAACTTTTCTTCCTATTATCGAAATGCTGCGGGAGTTCAACCGCCAGCCGGAAATGCAGGATTTTTACAGGGAACATGATGACCGCTACCTTTCCGACGTTGTAAGAGATTGGACGGCCAAACGGTTTACCCTTATTTATAGGGACGGGAAATACAGCTCTCCGGACAGACGGATGACGCAGGTGCGGCTGACTGACTTTAACTTTGAAAAAACACCGCCCGGTTTTGAGCGCATGCTGCGGTATTTGATTCCACAGCGCGATGCCGCAACCGGAACCGCCCGGAGACTTTATGAAGAGTGGATTGAGGACACGGTTTTGCAGGCTGCGGTGGGGCAGGAGGTCGGAAGAAAACTCTTTTGGATTCGTTACGGGCTTGAGACTGGTTTGATCCGGGTGACGCCTGGAAGGAGCGGAAGGCCGGTTATCAATTCGGCTGCCTTTTTTGAAAAAATGCGCAGCATGAAGCGGTTGTTGCCGTATGTGAAAGATTTTTTCGGGATCGAGCAATTCAATGTTAACAATCCGGATCATATCGGCAAATTATCAGCTATGGAAACTTCCATGAGAAAAATGCGGCTGACTCCCGCAACCTACAGTTTTATTTTGCAAGTTTCTGGGCGTGATGATGTCAAAAGGCAGGTCCGGGCTATTCTGCACGCGGCCACTGGAGATGAAAGTTATTTAACCGCGGATCTCGATTTTACCGATCCTTCCAAAGGTCCGGACCGGGTCGGCGCCGTGATGGGATGGGTTTTTACCCGGATTAAAGAAGGATGGGACGCCACGCACAACAAAGCCAGGCCGCTGGTGGACATTCTCAGAGACCCGGCACCGATCGGCCCTCAACGGCTCACTCGCAGGCAAATTATGATTGATCTTGCGAATCGCAAGAAAAGAGCTTTCAATCAATTGTTCCGGCTTCAGGTCAAGGAACTCACGGAAGAGACCCTGCGGAGAGATCTCTCCCTGGTTGGCGACCTTCTTGCCATGACCACGAACGCGGTGAATGACAATGCGTCTGCCTCTCCCGAGGCTTGGCAGAGATGGGTGCAGAAGCAGGAACGCATTATTGAACAGCTTGAACTTCTCCGGCGGCAGGATCAGGAAGGACCCAGAGGCGAGCGTACCGGCGCACTTGACCGGAAAACCCGAGAGGAAAGAGCTTTGGCTTCCGTTGAGCGGCTGGCTGATCGTATGGGGGATACCCAACTCGGGCTTATCGTGGATTACTATCAGACCAACGGCGAAATCAGCGCCGCGTCGCTTGGAGACGGAAGATTCAGCCGGCGTGATTCTTTACTGGGCGGCACTCTGGGCGCGGCGGTTGGAGAAATCCAGAGAATAGGACAGGAGAGCCGCCTTGCCGGTGAATTGGTCCGGCTTGACCAGGAGGCGGAAAAGTTCGGAACGGATTTGGATCGTATTCTGGCCAGCGCGTTTTTTGGAGCTGCAGGCACCGAACAGGTCAAATCGATTCAACTCTTTGATTTCAAAGAAGGCTTGCTGACCCTTGCGGAACTTAGCGACAGCCATTTCCTTGAAGATTATTTTACGGGAGCGCAAGCGCACCAAATCGTGCTTGTGGTCTCACCTGAAGAATTTGATGTTGTTCGGGCCGCTATTCCCGAAGCTTTCCGCGCGCGTATTTCGCTGAAACAGGCGGCAAATATCCAGGAGGGGCTTGCCCTGGCGCAAAGTTCCTTCCAGGACTTCAGAATTGTTGTGAACACGGTGCAGCCCGATGACCGGCGTGTTACGGCTGATAACACGGCCGATAATATTTACGAGATTTCCACCGAAGCCGCTGTGCTCAGCCGTCTGACAAAAGATGTCAAATTGAGAAGGGCCATTGCCCTAGGCGGAAGGAATCTTGCCTTCACCGGGGTTTTCAGCGGCGCTATCGTTGAAAAGGAAGTGGCGGCTGCAAACAGTCACTATATCCGCTTTAACCGCGCCAATCTCGAGACGCTGATTACCTCCATCAACGTTGAAGTCGAGGCTGACAAACTCCGCGAAAAATCCGCATAAGCATTTATTGTCATTCTGAGGCCGGCGAAACCCTTCGCCCTGACGGCCACAACTTCCCAAATGACCCGTTGCCCCAATTAGGGTATAATTCCCCTCACGCTTCACTCCGGGAGGGGTTCTTTTGCTTCTTTTAAGGCGTATTTTTTTCTATCTTTTTACCGCGATTTATATTGCCGCCTGTCCCATGACTATTCTCTATGCCCTAGGCTATATTCTGAAACCGGGCACGGAACGTGGCTTGGTCAAAACCGGTTTGATTTATCTTTCCACGGTGCCGCCGGGCGTATCGGTTTATATCGGCAATAAACGTTACACTCAGCGGACCCCGGCGATTTTGCGGGACTTGATTCCGGGCATGTATCCCATCGGTCTCAACCTTAAAAATTACCGGGGCTGGTTTCAGGACGTTCCCGTGGAAGCGGAAAAAGCCACAGCGCTTGAAAAAATCCTGCTTGTGCCCGAAGAATTGAAACGCAAAGAGTTGTCCTCCGAGCCCTTTGAGCGGTTAATTCCCATTGAGAAAAGCAAATTCTTTCTTCTTACCGCCGGAACCCGGCCGGAAGATTTGTTTGTTTACGATTGGAAGCAGGAAAAAATCCGGCCGCTTTTTAAAAGAGAAGATTCCTTCGCAGAGGGCAAGATTCTTTCCCTTTATTCGGTTCCGGGCAGTCCCTGCCTTCTTATTCTCGTTCATGTGCGTGGCGGCGAAAAATATTTATGGGTGGAGGTGGGGGAAAAGGAGAGCAAAGTAGAAGATATCAGCGCTTGCTTCCCGGAGGAACCTGTGCGCGTTGAATGGGATCCGCGCGAAAAAAATTATCTCTTCACCCTTCATGATAATTATATCAACCGGGTGGATATCCCGGCCCACGCGGTCACGGCCCATTCCCTTGAAAATATCCGTGGTTTTGGGCTTTTCCATAGAGACATTTACGTCCTGCGGGGTGATTTTACGCTTGAGCGCCTGGATTACGACGGAAAAGCCAGGGAAATCCTTTTGAAGGATAGGGATCTCGGTAGTTCCTTATTCGGAGAAAAAGGACTGTTTCAAATTAACGTGCTTACCAAAGAGATGATTCTCTTTCTCGGGCCCGGCGGAGAACTTTTGGCCAGTCGGCTGCCTTACCGGTTTTTGGGAGAGGGAACCGCCGGTTTTCAATTCTACCCTTCCCGTGAAAGGGTGCTGGTGTGGCGAAAGGAGGATATCGGGATCCTTGATTTTTCAAAACCCGCCAGGGCGGAAGAGGTCTTTGAAAAAGGGCCTCGGTTTTTGTGGGTTTTTAAACACGGCCGAAAAATCGGACAGGCCTTTTGGGTTTATGACGGCTCTCATATTCTTTTCCGGGATGAAAACCGGATTTTTCTTCTCGAGATCGAAACCCACGGCAAGCCGCATCTCTATTCGCTTCTTGAAGTAAAGCGGAAGACGGATGTGGCGTATGAGGAGTCCTCGGGTAAACTTTATTACCTTGACGCCCAATCGGAAAAATTGTGTTCGGTGGAAATTCTGCCCCGGCAGGAAATTCTTCCGTTTCCTTTCCCTGAGAGGAAGGAAGAGAAAAAGAAAATCGAGATCGAGGAGTTCTGAAATGCCGATGGGTTTTAATTTTTCAAGGCAGAATTTGACGGGCCGGGAAAAAATCCTTCAGAGATTTCTTGAAATGCTGCCGGGGGCAACAAGCTGGACTGTCCTTGCAGGGATGCTTTTTATCGCTTTTTGGAAGCCTATTCTGGCCGCCATCCTGATCATTGCATTTGATTTTTACTGGCTGCTCAGGCTTTTTTACGCCACGCTGTTTCTCGTAATTTCCTATTTCAGGCTGGCCCTTGAGAACAACACAGATTGGATGGCTCGTGTCCATGGGATGGATGAGCTGGAGCATTACAGCCGGGAACTGGCGAAAAGAACGCCGGGTCTTTCCTGGGGCCAGAGAATTTCCCGCCGGATTCACCGCAAGGAATTGCAGGCTTTAAAGAAAAGCGGCTGCCCGCCTCCGGCTTCGAAAGACATTTACCATCTGGTGATTTTTCCCGTTTCGAAGGAATCCCGCGAAATTCTAGAGCCCGGAATCCGGGGTTTGGCCAAAGGAAATTTTCCCGCAGCGCAGGTTTTGGTGATTTTTGCTTTGGAGGACCGGGCCAGGCCGTCCGTTAAACAGGGCGTTCGTGATATTCAGGAAAAATACCAAAAATCTTTTTTTGACTTTATAGTTTCAGTCCATCCTGACGGACTTCCCGGGGAAGCGCGCGTCAAGGGATCCAATGTCACGCATGCGGCCAAAGAGGCAGCCGGCTATTTTCACGCCAAAAAAATTCCTTTTGAAAATGTAATTATTTCCTGTTTTGATGCGGATACGGTGGTAAGCCCGGAGTATCTGGGCTGCTTGACCTACCGCTTCATGAGCTGTCCGGACCGGACTCAGGCCAGTTTTCAGCCTATTCCGGTTTATCACAACAATATCTGGGAAGCGCCGGGATTCGCGCGCGTTCTGGAAATAGGATCCTCCTTTTTTCAGCTGGTAGAGGCCACAAACCCAGACACTTTGGTCACTTTTTCGAGCCATAGCATGAGCTTCAAAGCGCTGGTAGAGGCCGATTATTGGCCGGTTGACATGATTTCCGACGATTCGGCCATTTTCTGGAAGTGCTTGCTTCATTTTAACGGTAAATACCGTGTGGTTCCCATGTACACCACTATTTCCATGGATGTGGTGGCGGCGCCGACATGGCGGAAGACCGTTCAATATGTATACAAGCAGAAACGAAGGTGGGCTTGGGGGGTGGAAAATTTTCCCATTGTGATACGGGGATTTCTCCGGTCTCCCCGGATTTCTTTCTATGACAAAATAAAACACGGATTTAAATTGTTCGAGGGCCATGTGGCCTGGGCAACGTGGGCCTTTCTTCTTACCGTGATCAGCTGGCTCCCGGCGCTTTTCGCAGGCCGGGAATTTTCGGACACCGTGGTTTATTACAGCACGCCGCGTATCACCGCCATTATTTTTAACCTGGCCTCTCTCGCTCTTTTGACCACCCTGGTGTTGAGTCAGTGCCTGCTTCCCCGGAAAAGGGTGAGAAATATCTTTTTCAAGAGAGTTATTCTGGCCCTGGAATGGTTTTCTGTCCCTTTGATTGTCACATTTTTAAGCGCGCTGCCGGCCCTGGAGGCGCAGACCCGGCTTATGCTGGGCAAATACATGGAGTTCTGGGTGACTGACAAACAGCGCAGGAAAAAGCGGTGAAAATTCTAACCTGCGAAGACCGGGCCCTCACGGCCCGGCAAGCGTGCCTGAATCAAGGGATTCTGGCCTGGATTTTGGTTTTTATCCTGCAGTCGCAGCTCGTTTTTGCGGAGGAGTTGCGCATCGGCACCACCTACAGCCCCCGCCAGAGCGAATATCTGGGGCTTGACTGGAAACAAACCTACCTTTCCATCCTGGACCTCAGGTTTGACGTAATCCGTCTCGGAACTTACTGGAATGAAGTGGAAAAAACGGAAGGCACTTACGATTTCACGGTGATTGACTGGCAAATTTTTGAAGCCCGGAAGAGAAATATTCCCGTCATGCTCACTGTGGGCATGAAAGCGCCCCGCTGGCCGGAATATTTTATTCCCGAGTGGATGCTGAAAAATATAGATCAGAGGTTCGGCGATGAAATTCCCGGGGATGACGAGTATCTCAAGGAGAAGGTGTTTCAATTTATCCGCGCGGTGGTGAGCCACTACAAGGATGAAAGGAGCATCTATTTCTGGCAGGTGGAAAATGAGCCCATGGACCGGGCCGGCGCCCAGTACTGGTGGATTTCCAAGAGATTTTTAAAACAGGAAGTGGATATGGTGAGGAAGATCGATGAAATAAAAAGGCCGATTGTGATCAATGTGGCCACCTATCCCAACAAATTCCTGCGCGGTTTATCAAGATTTTACGCGCCCTATGATCCCGTTCAGGAGGCTATGGCGCTTTGCGACATTCTGGGGCTGAATGTGTATCCGGCGGTGGGGCATAAATTCTGGTGGCGGAAAATGTATTTCTGGAGCACGCCCCGGGAGCGTGTCGAGTATTTTTCCGAAATTCTGGCCAGGGTGAAGACGCAGGGCAAGAAGGCATGGATCATTGAGTTTCAGGCCGAGCCGTGGGAACCGGGGCTTCTGGTTCACAAGGGAGATGACCGGCCGCCTACGGGCTGGCCGGAAATGAGCCGGGCTTATTTCAAAGAGTTTCAATCCATGGGATTTGACACGTTTTTGCTGTGGGGATCCGAATACTGGCATTTCAGGAAAATCCGGCGAAAGGATGAGAACTGGTGGAAAATGGTGATGGATCTCTTTCCCCCCAAGGAAAAACATTGACCGATTTTTCCCGCAAACATATCGCCGTGATCGGCTCCGGATTCGGCGGGCTGGCCGAGGCCATCCGCTTGCGCAGCCGCGGGTTCAGGGTCACGGTTTTTGAGAAAAGAGAAATGCCGGGAGGCCGCGCCTGCCAGCTTAAGCGTAAGGGATACACCTTTGACATGGGTCCTTCGCTTATCACCGCGCCTTTTATCATTGAAAAGGTTTTTCAAGCCGCCGGTAAAAAGATGAGCGACTATTTGGACCTTGTCGGGCTTGACCCTTTTTACCGCGTTTACTTTCATGACCGGACGTTTATCGATTACAACGGCGATGCGGAAAAAATGAAGACGGCAATGGCGCGCCTTCATCCCGCTGACGCGCGGCGGTATGATGATTTTTTCCGCGACATCAAGGGAATTTACGATGCTATCATTCGCGACGGATTGGGAGCCCAGCCCTTTCTTACCCTGAAGGATTTTTTGAAATTTGCTCCAAGGGCGTTGCGGCTCAATGCGCTCATCCCGGTCTACTCATTTGCGGCCCGGTACTTTAAGCATGAACACCACCGCTTCATGTTTTCATTCCACCCGCTGTTCATCGGCGGCTCGCCTTTTCGCGCGCCGAGCGTTTACATCATGATTCCCTATCTTGAAAAGAATGGAGGCTGCTGGTACGCGCGGGGCGGCATGCACAGCCTGGTCGAGGCCTTTGCGCGCCTTTTCCGGGAAATGGGCGGTGATCTCAAAACTTCTGCAGCGGTTGATGAGATAATGATTGAAAAAGGGAAGGCGGTTGGCGTGCGCGTGGCGGGCCAGATGATTCGCGCCGATGCGGTTGTGTCCAACGGGGATGTCCCCTTCGTTTATAAGAATCTTGTCCCGGCGAAGTGGCGCAGAAAATGGACGGACCGGGCCTTGAATAAATTGCATATGACCATGAGCTGTTTCTTGCTTTATCTGGGGGTGAGGAAGAAGTTCCCCCAGCTCAGACATCACACCATTATTCTCGGGCCCCACTACCGCGAGCTTGTGACCGATATCCTTGACCGCAAGGTCCTGCCCCGGGATTTTTCCATGTACCTTCATGCGCCTTCTAAAACGGATCCTTCCATGGCGCCTCCGGGTTGCGAAAGCATTTATGCGCTGGTGCCTGTCCCCAATTTGAAAAGCGGCACGGACTGGTCAGAAGAGGCCGGTCTGTTCAAGGAAAAAGTCCTTGATTACCTTGAACATTCTTTTGGCCTGGAAGGATTGCGCGCTCACCTGGAGGTGAGTGAAATGTTTACGCCCCTTGATTTTCAGAATGAGCTTAGCTCTTTTTTAGGCAATGCCTTTGCGCTGGAGCCGCGGCTTTCGCAAAGCGCGTATTTCCGGCCGCATAACCGGAGCGAGGATGTGAAAGGGTTTTATCTGGTCGGCGCAGGCACACACCCGGGCGGCGGAGTGCCGGGAGTGCTTCTTTCCGCCGAAGCCACGGAGCGTTGCATCCTGGAGGATTTTGAAAAAAATGGACGATTTTCTCGCTGAAGATAAGACTAACGATCTTTTCAAGGCCTCCCGGCTATATACCCGGCATTATGCCCGCACTTTTTATTTCGCGTCCTTCATGCTGCCCAAAGCCAAACGGGAGGCCGCGTATGTGGTCTATGCCTTTTGCCGGTATGCGGATAATGTGCTGGATGATGACCAAAAGATGGAGCTGGGAGATCGCCTGGTCAAGCTGCAACATTTAGGGAATGAGCTGGATAAAGTTTACTACGCTTCCGGCGAGGCGCATCCGCGGCTTTTGGCTTTCCGCGAAATTATTCGCCGCTACGAAATCCCGCAGCATTGCTTTGACCAGCTTTTGCAGGGCATCGGCATGGATTTGACCATCCGCCGGTATGGAACATGGGAAGAACTTGACCTGTACTGCTACCGCGTGGCTTCCGTGGTCGGATTGATCATGGCGCATATTTTCGGCGTCTTAAGCGAAGAAGCTTATCCTTATGCCGTCCAGCTTGGCAAGGCCCTGCAGCTCACCAATATTTTGAGGGACGTGAAAGAGGATTACACCATGGGGCGGATTTATCTTCCCGATGATGATTTCAAGCGTTTCGATTGTACGGATGCTGATCTTTCAGAAGACAGGCCTTCACCCGCCCTGGTTGAACTGCTGAAATTTGAAATCCGGAAAGCACGGAGTTTTTACCGTGAAGCGGACAAGGGAATTCCTTATCTCACCAATGACGGATCCCGGTTTTGCGTGCAGGTGATGAGCGCCCTCTATGAGGGCATTCTTGACGTGATTGAACGCAACCATTATGATGTTCTGAATCAAAGAGCTTTTGTGCCGTTTTCCGGAAAATTTGTCCGGTTGTTTCAAGTGTGGACACGGCGCACTCCATAGCATGACCACGGCCTTGAATGTGACCAAAATAGAATACTTACGCGCCGGCATTGATATAGCTTTTGAGAAGCTGACCGCTGGCATTCAATCCGGAGCGCTCTGCCAGCCGGTTTCTTCGCTTCTCAAAAAAGGGAAAAGAATTCGGCCGCTGATCACTCTCCTGGCCTGTGAAGCAGCAGGAGGGAATGCGGCTTCCGCGACCGATGCGGCTGTGGGCGTTGAACTTCTTCATACCGCCTCCCTCATTCATGATGACATCATGGACCAGGCCACGCTGCGCCGCGGCCAGCCAACCCTGCACACGGCGTATGGCCTGAATCTCGCGCTTCTTTCTGGCGATTATCTAGTGGCGCTGGCTTATGAGGCTTTTTTCCGGGTGCCTTTGGCTGCGCGCGAGCAGGTGCTTCACCGGGCCAATGCAACCTACCGGACCCTGTGCGAAGGCCAGGCGCTGGAGGAAGGGGGGCAGGGACAAACAGCTTCCCTGGACCGGATGATTGAAATTATAGAGAAAAAAACAGCATCCCTTCTGGAATTTGCGGTGGAAAGCGGCGCGCTGATCGCAGGCGCATCTCCACGCGTGAGGGAAGCCCTGGCGCGGTTCGGAAAAATGCTGGGAATTTCTTTTCAAATCCAAGACGATATTCTGGATGTGGCGGGTACAGAAATGGAGACCGGCAAAGACCGTTTGCTTGACAGTAAAAATCAGAAAGTCACCTTGGCTGCTTCCCGGGATGAAAGCACTCTAATTCGCGCCAAGGCCCTGTCGCTTCATTATATGGAGGAGGCGCTTTCGGCCCTGAAGGCGGTCGCGGCTTCGGAGGCGCGCGATCTTTTGGCCGAATTCGCCTTAACCCTCGTCAACCGGAGGGCGTGATGAAAGAGGCGTCGCTGGCGCTGACCGCTTTTATTTTAATGGAACTTGTTGCGTCGCTGGCTCACCGGCTTATTTTCCACAGATTCGGCTATGGCATTCACGAGAGCCATCACCTGCCCAGGGCGGGCATTTTTGAAAAAAACGATTTCTATCCTTTGATTTCGGCCTGCATCACCATGGCTGTCATTGCCCTGGGAATTTGGGTGCGGCCTCTCCAATTTTTAATTCCCGTGGGTTTTGGCATGACGGCTTATGGAGTCGCTTATTTTTTTATCCATGATCTGGCGGTGCACCAGCGCGCAGGCTGGCTTAAAATGAATCCCTCCTGGTTCAAATGGCATTACCAGGCGCATATGCTGCATCACCGTTTCAGCGGAGCGCCCTACGGCTTTGTCTTTCCCGTGGTCCCTAAACGCTTAAAGAAATACCTTCCCGGCGGAAACGAAAATCCTTCCAAAAATGAGTGATGTCCTGGTGATTGGTGCTGGGCTGGGAGGTTTGTCCGCCGCCCTGCATCTTGCCGCAGCCGGCCGCAAAGTCACGGTCGTGGAAAAAAATCCGGCCGTGGGCGGAAAAATGAATTGGTTTGAAAAGGATGGATTCCGTTTCGATACCGGCCCCACTCTTTTGACCATGCCCTTTGTTCTCAGGGATCTTTTTCATAAACTCGGCGAATCCCTTGAAGATCATCTCCAATTGGTTCCGGTGGATCCCGTGTGCCGCTATTTTTTTGCGGATAAATCACGGTTGGATGTCTCAAGCGATTTAAAGAAAACCGCGGAGGATCTAAGCCGCTTCAGTCCTGACGAGGCCGCAAATTTCAGCCGCTTTCTGAATCGCGGGAAGGAGATTTATAAGATAGCAGCCGAGCCCTTTCTTTTTTCTACGTTTGGGGAATGGGGCCTCGATTACATTTTCAGAAACCTGAAATTTCTTTTCCAGATTTGGAAGCTTGATTCATTCCGGACTCTTCATGAGGCCGTGGCCGCTACGTTCCAGGATTCCCGCCTTATTCAGTTGTTTGACCGCTTCGCGACTTATAATGGGTCATCGCCCTATCAAACACCCGCGACTTTTGCCATCATTCCATACGTGGAATTTGCCATGGGCGGATGGTATGTGCGCGGCGGGCTGTATTCGATGGCCGAGTGCCTGGCCAAACTGGCGGTGCGGAAGGGAATTGAGATTCGGACCGGTGCGGCCTGCGAAGAAATTCTGGTCGAGAATGGCTGCGTGGCCGGTGTCCGGCTGGGGGGCGGATCCCGGCTTAAGGCGTCTTGCGTGGTGGCCAATGCGGATGCGCTTGACGTTTATGAACGGCTTCTTCCGGATAGCGGGGAAGCCCGGCGCATCCGCCGTCAAACGGCTTCGGGCGGCATTTCCAGTTCAGGTTTTGTGCTTCTTCTGGGGGTGGATAAAACCTACAGCCAGCTCGCGCACCACAATATTTTCTTTTCCGGCGATTACAAAAAAGAATTTGAAGATATTTTCGAGCGCGGGATTCCACCGGAGGAGCCGACCGTTTATGTGAGCCTTTCTTCCCGCACCGATCCTGTCATGGCACCTGCCGCCGGAAGCAATATGTTTGTGATGGTGAATGTTCCATCCGTGAACAAAAATTTTGACTGGGACAAAAACAAAGCTTCGTACCGGCAGCTTGTCCTGGACCGGCTTAAGGCCGTAGGCCTCGAAGACCTTGAAAATCATATCCGCGTGGAAAGGATTCTGACGCCGCTTGATTTTCAAGAAAAGTACCGGGCTTTTCGCGGGGCCCTTTACGGGTTTGCGTCCAACAGTCCATGGAGCGCTTTTCTCAGGCCACCGAACCGTTCGAGGGAAATCAAAGGGCTTTATTTTACGGGCGGGAGCACTCATCCCGGCGGCGGAGTCCCTCTTGTGCTTTTATCCGGCAAAATGACCGCGGAGATTATATTGAAACGGGAAAAAGCAGGTTTGGTTTGAAATGATTCAGGCGCAGAAAATAAAACTAATCGAAAGTTTTTTTGCCGGGATCAACCGCGGGATGTTTAAGCGGCATTTTTACGCGCACCATCTCCGGGGCCAGGAAATATTGAAAGAGGTTGATTCCGCGCTTCCTTTGATTTTTTACGCCAATCACAGTTCCTGGTGGGACGGACTTCTCGCTTTTCACCTCTCCCATGATATTTTCCGGCTGGACACGATTTTGATGATGGAGGAGAAACAGCTCAAGAGATATCTTTTTTTCCGCTGGATAGGCGCTTTTAGCGTGGACCGCGAAAATCTCCGGGAGGCCGCGGCTTCCTTGGAGTACGCTGTTTCCGAGATCCGGCACCGCCGCCGTGTCCTTTGGATTTATCCACAAGGCATTCTCCTTCCCAATGATATCCGGCCGCTTGCTTTTTATAATGGCACGGCCTATATCGCGCGTAATCTTGAAACTGTGCAGTTGATTCCCGTGGTGCACCGGTATGAATTCCTGGGCGAGCAGAGGCCGGAGATTTTTACCAGCATCGGCCAATTGCAGAAAGTCGAGGCAGGGAAGAGTTTTGATCCCAAGGCCTTGACCCGGGTGCTTGAAAAAAATATGACGCTCGACCTGAATATCCTGCGCGAGGATGTGGTGGGGCAGCGCTGGCACACCTTTAAAACCACGATCCGGGGGGGACCGTGATGAGCTGGGGCATTTATCATGATCTCATTCTCGGTATTCTCAGTTTTCTTTTTGCCATTCTGATCGGCAATCTCATTTACATCAGGAGTCTTGAGCCGGGGGTAAAGCCGCTACGGTTTCCTTTGGTTTCCATTCTTGTTCCGGCCAGAAACGAAGAGAGGAATATTGAAGCCTGCGTCCGCTCGCTTCTCAGCCAGGATTATCCTAATTTTGAATTGATTGTTCTTGACGATCATTCGGAAGACAAGACTTTGGAAATTCTAGAAAAGATTCGGGAGGAAGACAGCCGGGTTCAGATTTTAAGCGGTGAGACCTTGCCTCTGGGATGGCTTGGCAAATGTTTTGCCTGCCACCAGCTTGCCGCCCAGGCTAGGGGAGAATGCCTTCTTTTCACGGACGCGGACACGGTGCACCAGCCCGGCACGCTTGCCGCGGCCTTGGCCGGACTAGAAGCTGACGGCGCGGATTTGCTGACCTTGATCACGGGATTTGAAATGAAAACCTGGTCCGAAAAACTTATTTTGCCATTGATTCATTTCATCGCCCTGGTCTATCTTCCATTCCCGCTGATCAAGCTTTGGAGTCACCCGAATTTCTCCCTCGCCAACGGCCAGTTCATGCTGTTCCGCCGCGAAGTTTACGACGCGATAGGCGGCCACAAATCGGTGCAGACCGCGCTGGTGGAAGATGTCTGGCTGGCGCGGCGCGTCAAGAAGCAAGGTTACGCAGTTTCCATGCAGGACGGATCGAGGATGGTCTCCTGCCGCATGTACCGGAATTTTAGGGAAATAGGGGATGGATTTTCCAAAAATATTTTTGCCGGGTTCAACTATTCGCTGGTGGGATTAAGCGCCATGGTGATTTTCCACACAATAATATATCTTCTTCCACCCGTTTTGCTTGTTGCGGAGATTGGCAAGCGCCACGGTTTTTTCGGATGGTTTATACCTGCTGCCGAAACATCCATCGTGATCGCGATGCGGCTTTTGCTCGCCTTCCGGTTCCGGCTAGGAATAATTTCTGCCTTCCTGCATCCTTTGGGCATGGCGTTTGTTTTGGGGATTGCGATGAATTCCGCGCGCTGGATCTTAGGCGGAAAAGGAGCTTTATGGAAGGGGAGAAGGTACCATTTCCATTCGCAGAAAGTTTAAGGTTATGTTTGGAGGAGATTTTGTGAAAAAAATAGGATTTGTCTTTTTTCTTTTAATGCTTTGGATAAAACCCGCCCATGCGGACTTTGTGATCAATGCGGTTTCGACCGTGGAGTACGAGGTGGCGAAGCCGCGGGATGCGCTGCGCGCCTTTGACCAGCCGGAATTTATTTCCAGGAACCTTCCCGGCCTCAAGGGCATTAAGCCGGCGGGCGAGGGCCTCCATCTCTGGGATATGGAAATCAAAGTGCCCTTGTCCAAACCCATGCGCGGAAGTTTTCTCGCCGAGCGAAAAGTGGTCAACGATGACGTGATCGCGTATGAATCCGCGGATAGAAACGCCCCGGATTATATGTTCTGCGAAACGTCGGTGATTCCAAAATCGGCTCAGGAATCCAGCGTCAAAATCACGATTCAGCTGAAATTCACGCGGTCGAGCGGCTGGCAATTTCACTGGCTGGCGCCTTTTCTAGGGGAAAAATTTATCGGCAGCAAGGTGAAAGAAAAGCTGGATGTCATGCTTAAAGAATTTGCGGCGAATTCAAAACGGGAGTTTGAGGGTGCTTAAGGTTTTGTTTTATCTTGCTCTTTTTCTTTTTCCGTTCAGCGTTATTTTTGTGGTTTTTAACCTGCTGCCGCATGGGTGGGAATTCAGCCACGGCGTTATTATTTTTCTTTATGCGACCATTCTTTTTTTCTGGATGGCGCACCGGCAGGGATGGGGGCCGGCTTTGCGCAATTTTTTTTTGGTGATGGGAATTGCTCTCGGGGTGGAATATGCGGGGGTCACAACGGGCTGGCCATTTGGTGTTTACCATTATACTCCGGCGCTCGGATTTCGAGTCATGGGTGTTCCGGCGGCCATTCTTTTTGCCTGGTATGCCGCGGCCGCAAGCTCCCTGGGTTTTATTTCCTGTTTCTTAGATAGTCAGAAATGTCTTTTTCTCAAAGCTTTTTACTCGGCGCTTCTTATTGTGTCGTTGGACGCGGTGCTTGAGCCCACCGCGGCTTTTGTGAAATATTTCTGGATTTGGCGCGCCGCTCAGATCCCGTTTATCAATTACGCGAGCTGGTTCGGGATCGGGTGGGGACTTGTCCTATTCCTTCAATATCCCAAATTTGAGATGGGAAGGGAATTGAAATACGCGCCGGCCGCGGTGTATCTCATGCAGTGGATTCTTTTTGCGCTCACAGATTTGCGGCACGGATTTTTCCTGCCGGTGGTGGTCAGCTTTGCCCTAGTGCTTGGCACAGTGATGCTTTGTGAAAAGGAAAGTCCCGTACGGAGATAGCATGAAACCGCTTTATCTCGGTATCCTTGTCCTGACCGCTCTGTGCCCGGCTATTTTCGCGGGGCATAAAAATATTCGCCTCTACCGGTATTGGCGATCCATGCTTAAGGCTATTCTGATTCCAAGCATCCTTTTCTGGATCTGGGACAGCGCCGCCACCGCGCGGGGCCATTGGGGCTTTAATCCTGACTATATACTCGGAATCCACATTTTGAATCTCCCGATCGAGGAATATCTTTTTTTTCTGGTCATAGGTTTTGTCTCTATTTTTACTTATGAAGTGGTCAAATCCGCCATGAAAGGGAAAGCGTGAAGGAATACACCGTATTTTCCAGCATGGCGGTTCTTACGGTATTTATTCTGGATGGAATTTTGGGAACGGGGCTGAGAAAGTCCCGAGCCTTTTGGATTTTTGTGCTGATCATGGGCTTGGCCGAGCTTGGGGTGAACGGTTTTCTCACGTCGCGGCCGGTTTTTCTTTACGGCCGGCCGTTTATCTCGGGACTTAAAATTTTCACCATCCCTATTGAGGATTTCATTTATGGCTTTGCTTTTGTGATGCTGGTGATCGTGTTGTGGGAATTCTTTCGAAAGGGCTCAAAGTCCGAAAATGAACGATTTTGATATTAACTTTTGTAAGGGATTATAGTAGGATACCTCCATTCACCCCAGGACTTACACAGCAATTCAAACCGGGAGCCAGGAAATGAAAAACGGGAAAAATGGCCGGCAAACCAAAAAAAATGAATTGGCGGTTGAAGAAGCGGTGTCGAAGCGTTACGGCATGGGAGCCAGGGAGCGCGAGGATAATCTTTGCTGCCCGGTCGAGTATGACCGGAAATACCTTGAAATTATTCCTAAGGAACTTATCGAAAAGGATTACGGCTGCGGCAACCCTTCCCAATATCTCCGCGAGGGTGATCGCGTTCTGGATTTGGGAAGCGGAAGCGGCAAGATTTGTTATATCGCTGCGCAGATCGTGGGTCCGCACGGCCATGTCACGGGAGTGGATTTTAATGATGAAATGCTCACCCTTGCCAGAAAATATCAGCGCGAGGTCGGCGGCAAGCTCGGCTATCAGAATGTGGAATTCAAGAAGGGCCGGATTCAGGATCTTAAAACCAACCTTGACCTTTTGGACACCTATCTCCGGAAGCACACCATCAATTCATTGGGCGCGTTTTTTGATTTCGATGCCTACCGCGAAGGAATCCTCCAGACCAGCCCTTTGGTTCCCGACGAATCCATGGATGCCGTCATCTCCAACTGCGTCCTGAATTTGGTTCAGGCCAAGGACAAAGAGAAATTATTTTCTGAAACGTTCCGTGTGCTCAAAAGAGGCGGCCGCGTCGCAATATCGGATATTGTGAGCGACGAAGACGTGCCTCTCGAGCTGCAAAATGATCCCGAGCTTTGGAGCGGCTGCATTTCCGGCGCTTTCAGAGAGGACCTGTTTCTCAAGGCGTTTGAAGAGGCCGGATTTTACGGCATCAAGATCGAATCCGTGGGCCGCGAGCCGTTCCGCACCGTGCAGGGCATTGAATTTCGTTCCGTCACGATCACGGCCTACAAAGGCAAAGAGGGCCCCTGCCTCGAGCGCAATCAGGCCGTGATTTACAAAGGTCCCTGGAAGCAGGTCGTGGATGACGATAAGCATGTGCTCAAGCGCGGCGTGCGCACCGCGGTATGCGACAAGACTTACCATATTTACGCCAAAGCCCCTTACAAGGATGAAATTGTTCTGGTCCCACCTCGCAAGGAAATTCCTTATTCCAAGGCGGATGTGTTTGATTGCCACCGGTCGGAAACCCGTCATCCCCGTGAAACCAAAGGTTTGAAGTACAAAAAGACCACCGAAGCGAAAGGACCTGCCTGTGACACCGGGGAAAGCTGCTGCTGACCTTTCTCAAAAAATTCCGAACGATTTCGACCAGCGGCTCCGGCAGGAATCCTTTGATCTGCGGAAAAAGGGAATAGAAATCGTTCAGGTCAATGTCGGCAAGCTCTGCAATCAAACCTGCATGCACTGCCATGTGGACGCTGGCCCGTCCCGCCAGGAAATCATGTCGCTCGAGACTGTGGACGCGGTTCTCCGCCTGATTGAAAAGTCCGGAGCGAGTACGGTTGATATCACAGGCGGCGCTCCGGAACTTAATCCCCATTTCGATTACCTGGTGGAGAAGAGCCGGCGTCTCGAATGCCGCGTCATTGACCGCTGCAATCTCACCGTGTTTTATGAATCCGGGAAAGAATATTTGCCGGATTTCCTGGCCGGCTACAAGGTGGAAGTGGTGGCTTCGCTTCCTTGTTATTCCAAAGAAAATGTGGACAAGCAGCGCGGAAAAGGCGTTTTTGACAAAAGCATTGACGCCCTTTTATGGCTGAACCGGCTCGGATACGGAAAGGAAGGCTCGGGACTTCTTTTAGATCTTGTTTATAATCCGGTGGGGCCTTATCTGCCGCCGGAGCAGGCAGAACTTGAAGCGGACTATAAGGAACGCCTGCGCGAGGATTTTGGAATTATTTTCAACCAGCTTTACACCATCACCAACATGCCCATCAGCCGTTTTGCCGCCTACCTGCGGTCCACCAAGCAGTATCGAGAATACATGGAGCTTCTGATCAATAATTTCAATCCCTCCACGCTCGGCGGACTCATGTGCCTTAACACGTTGAGCATCGGATGGGACGGCAAACTTTATGACTGCGATTTTAATCAGATGCTGGATATGGCGCTTGATGGTCCGGTTGGCGGCAAGGCGCTGACCGTGCATGATTTGGATCCCGGCCTCCTCGCGGACCGGGTTGTGGATACCGGAAGTCACTGCTTTGGCTGCACGGCCGGAACAGGCTCAAGCTGCGGCGGTTCGCTGCTGTGAAAGTTTCGGTCATCATTCCCGCGCTCAACGAAGAAGAGGCCATCGGCCCCACGCTCGCAAACTTACGCGAAAATCATGATGCGGATGAAGTGATTGTCGCGGACGGAGGAAGCACGGACCGAACCCGCGAAATAGCTGCGTCACTGGCGAGCGTCATTGAAACTGAACGGGGAAGAGCCCGCCAACTCAATGCGGGAGCGCGCGCGGCCAAGGGCGATATTTTTATTTTTCTTCACGCGGACACCAAACTTCCATCCGGCGGGATTGAAACGGTCCGCCGTTTAATTGCGGAAGGTAAAATAGAGGCCGGCAGATTCCGCATGCGCTTTGACAGCGACGATTTTTTTCTCAACCTTTACTCGTTCTACACCCGCTTTCATTTTTTTTCGTACGGCGATCAGGCCTTTTTTGTGAAACGCGATCTTTTTGAAAAAATGGGAGGATTTTCCGAGGAAGCGCCCTTTGAGGATATTGAGTTTTACAGGCGCCTTAGGAAAATCACGCATCCTCATATTGTCAAAAGTCCGGTTACGACCTCGGCCCGTCGTTTTTTCAAGATGGGAAAATTCCGTCAGAAGTGGATTAATCTGATTCTCGTGACTTTGTACTATTTCGGCGTGGATGTGATGCCGCTCAAGGAAAAAGTTTACCAGGATGTAAGGTGACGGGAACCCGCTTTTTTGGAAGGCCTTTCTCTTTTCTATAAAAGGACTTAAGGTCCTTGAACCAGCCTGTTCTGCCAGCTTTTTTTCGAAAATTACTCCCGGCTTTTCACAGGGCTTTCTTGACAAAGATCGGTGGATTTCGTATAAATGAGATGTTAATCGGAGAAAACAATGGAGTTCAAGGCCAATACCTATAACCCGTATGCAGTGAAAAAACCCATTACGAAAGTAATGTGGCACGCGAATGGTATGTCGATACTTAGTATTAGCAGCTTTAAACGAGCTGCTGAGCGTTGCCACCGGGTAATGGGCGGGAAGGTATCGGCCGAGATGATGTAATCCGGTTTAAAAATAATTTACCGAACCAAGCCCATTACTCGAGTGAGTAATGGGCTTTTTTTTTGCGTGCCAGGGCCGTAAGGCACAGCGCAGAAAGGAGCATGTCATGATAGATGCTAGAAATTCCAGAAAAGAAGTCACGCTAAAGAAAATCGAGAAGAATCCCGTGAAACTCACGGCTCTTCTTTATCTGAAGGAGGCGCTTCTCAACCAGCAGTACGAGAATTGCCGGGAATTCATCGAGATTGCCAAAGAATTCGGGGCGCAGGATTTCGAGATTCAGAATCTCCTGGAGGACCCTAGAAGAGTTCCCACTTAGCATCAATCCGCTTGTAACGGCCGGGAGCCAGGCCGTTCAGGCGGAAGGGGCCGAAGCGCGTCCTTACGAGCCGCTGGACCGGTTTGCTCAGACGCTCGAAGATTCTCCGGATCTCGCGGTTTTTTCCTTCCGTGAGCGTGAGTTCGAGCGTGGCCATGGAGGAATCCGGACCGAGAAGTTTAACGTTGGCAGGCTGGCTGTGTTCGCCTTTTCCGATGTCCATGCCGCAGCGAATTTTTTGAAGGTCACCGGGCGAAGGAATCCCTTCTACTGATACGTGATAAGTGCGGGGAATTTTTGATTCAGGATGGGACAATTTGTCTCCCCAAGCCGTGTCATTGGTAAAAAGGAGAAGTCCTTCTGAATCCTGGTCAAGCCGTCCAACGGGAAATACCCATTCTGGGATTCCGGAGAGCAAGTCATAAACGGTTTTCCGGCCTTTTTCATCTTGGCGCGTGGTGACATAGCCGGCGGGTTTGTGAAGCATTAGATAAATTTTGGTCTTTTTAAAAACCGGTTTCCCATCCAGAAAAATGGGTTCTCCCAGCTGGATTTTGAATCCCGGATCCCGTATGATCCGTCCCTTGACTTGCACACGGCCGGCTAAGACCCATTCGCAGGCCTGCTTCCTGGAACAAATTCCAAGCTTGGAAAAGGTGCGGATGATGTTGTGGGTGCCGGATTGAAGATTTTTAAAATTCTGCCGTTTTTTATGAGCAAAGGAGCATTTCATGGTTCAGAAAAAGTTGAAAGCATTCACGCTGATAGAAATCATGATTGTGGTTGCCATCATCGGCCTGCTTGCGGCTCTTACCATTCCCAATATGTTAAGAAACAGAATTAATTCCGACGAAGCCGTGGCCAAACAGACCATGCGTACCTATAGCACGGCGCTTGAGAGCTTCCGCTCGACGCAGATTCCGACCACTTACCCCCCGGATTTTGCTACGCTCTCGGGTGCGAATCCGTCTTTTATTGATCCCGTGCTCGGCGCCGGAACCAAGCAGGGGTATGTTTTTACCTACACGCGGGCCAATGCCAATCAATATACTATTGTGGGAACGCCCCTCACGCCCAATGTCACCGGCACCAACACGTTTTTTGTCGACGAGTCCGGCGTCATCCGCTTCACCAACGCGGCTGGCAACCCCATCCAGTAACCGTAGCCAAAGAAATTCCATACGTAATAATAGATGATACGTTAAAATAGCGACTCTTTTCAAGGAGGAATCATGAGCAAGCTGGTACTGGTCAGGCATGGTGAATCGCGATGGAATCTTGAGAACCGTTTCACCGGCTGGGTGGATGTGCCGCTCTCGCCCAAGGGAGAGGAGGAGGCGAAAGTGGCCGGCGAAAAGTTGAAGGGCATTGTTTTCAAAAAAGCCTTTACGTCGCTGTTGATTCGTGCCCAAAGTACGCTCGCGATTATTCTGGATGTGCTGGGACAAAAAAATATTCCGGTTGAAAAATCCCAGGCCTTGAACGAGAGGCATTACGGCGATTTGCAGGGATTGAATAAAGCGGAAACCGCCAAGAAATTCGGCGAGGACCAGGTCAAGATTTGGCGCCGGAGTTACGATATCGCGCCTCCTAAAGGCGAAAGCTTGAAGGACACGGCCGCAAGAACGCTTCCTTATTTTAAGGAAAAAATTCTTCCGGAATTGAAGAAGGATACCAATATCATCGTGGCTGCTCATGGAAATAGCCTTCGCTCCATCGTGATGGAGCTCGATCATCTCACCAAGGAACAGGTCCTTGAACTCAATATCCCGACCGGAGTTCCTATTATTTACGAATTTGACCCCAACCTGAAAATTCTTTCGAAAAAAATTCTTAGCTAATCCACTTGCTTGAGTTTCTATCAGCAGGGAAATAATATTTGACAATTATTTTCCTTCAAGTATAATCATACTAAGTCTATAGGATTAATATGAAACTTTCAAAACGAGGGGAATACGCCATTCGTGCTTTGTTGGGATTGGCCTATGCCTATAAGATTAACCCTTTTTCCAGGAAGCAGTTAAAGCTTATTTCAGAGAGAGAAGAGATCCCCTATAAATTTTTGGAGCAAATCATGTCTTCCTTAAAGAATGGGGGACTTGTCAAGAGCCAAAAGGGAAAGCACGGAGGATATGTTTTGGCCAACCCTCCGGAAAAAATTACCTTGGGCGAGGTGATCCGGCTGATGGACGGCCCGCTTGCGCCGGCTGGAAATGCGGAAGAAATCCGCGGGGTGATTGAGCGGGGAGAGAGAAACGCGGGGATTTACAGCATCCTGCTTGAAGTCCGGAATGCCATTGCCGCTATTCTGGACAACACCACGCTGGAGGATGTTTATCAACGGACTCAGGAATTGTGGCGTGATAGAAAAAGTCAGCACGCGATGTACTATATTTGAATTTGAGGGAAATAAAAAAATGGAAAAATCATTCCGGGTTTTTTTTATTTATGGATGGATTTTGGCGATGATTGCCTTCCCGGCCTGCGCTCAGAAAAAAGGAAACGAGATCACGCTGGGCGCTTACACGGCGCCGCGCGAGGCCTATCAAGCCATTATTCCTTTTTTCCAAAAGTACTGGCAGGGGAAAACAGGCAAGCCCATTGAGGTGAAACAATCGTATCTAGGTTCCGGCGCCCAGGCGCGGGCCATTGTGGGAGGATTTGAGGCGGACCTTGCCGCCCTTTCGCTCGAATCCGATATTGAGGTCATTCAAAAAGCAGGGCTGATTAAGAATGACTGGAGGAAAAATAACTCCCTTGGCATGGTCACGCGGTCTATCGTGATTCTTGCCGTAAGAGCAGGCAATCCTAAAAATATTCACGACTGGCAGGACTTGGCGAAGCCGGGCATTGAGATTTTGACACCCAATCCAAAATCGAGCGGCGGCGCCATGTGGAATATCCTGGCCCTTTACGGCGCGGCCCAGAGAGGCAAGGTCCCGGGCTATGAGGCCAGCAGCCAGGGTGCGCGGAATCTTTTGAAAGATGTATTTAAAAATGTCACGGTGCTGGACAAAGGCGCTCGGGAAAGCATTATTAATTTTGAAAAAGGGATCGGCGATGTGGTGATCACTTATGAAAGCGAAGTGCTGGTGGGGAAGAAAAGCGGACAGAATTATGAGGCCGTAACGCCGTCCTCGACCATTCTGATTGAAACTCCTTTGGCCGTGGTGGACGGTTACGCCGGGCCGCACGGCGCGCTCGCGCCGGCGCAGGGCTTCCGGGATTTTCTCTGGAGCCGCGAGGCACAGAAGATTTTCGCGGATTTCGGATTAAGACCGGTGAATCCCGAAGTGGCTGCGGAGGTTTCCTCCCAATTTCCCGCTCCCGCGGATCTTTGGACCGTGGGAAATTTAGGCGGCTGGGGCCAGGTGATTCCCGGAATTTTCGGCCCGGGCGGAATTTTTACGGCGGTGATGGAAGAAATTGAGAAGGAAAAATAAATGGCCAAAACAAATGCCGGCGCGCTAAGCCTGCGGGTCACTGCCCTTGCTTATCTGGCTTTCATGCTTTTGATTCCTTTGGCTGCCGTGCTTCAGGACGGCTTCAGGAATGGCGCGGCAGGTTTTTTAAAAAGTCTGCTCAATCCGGCCGCGTGGCATGCGTTTAAACTCACCCTCTGGACCGCTTTGCTGATGGCCGCGATCAATGCCGTGATGGGGACATTGACCGCTTATGTGCTGGTGCGCTATTCGTTTCCCGGACGTTCCTTAATTAATAGTTTTATCGATCTTCCTTTTGCCATTCCCACGCTGGTGACGGGGGTTATGCTCGTGATTTTGTACGGGCCGCAGCAGGCGCTGGGAAGCTGGCTCAAGCACCACTGGGGATGGGAGATTATTTTTGCGCCGACGGGCATTATTCTCGCTCTCCTTTTCGTGACTTTTCCGCTGGTGGTCCGGACGGTAGAGCCGCTTCTTATGGAAATTGATCAGGACCAGGAAGAGGCGTCGCGGACTCTGGGCGCGTCGTCATGGACCACTTTCTGGCGGGTTCTTTTTCCCGCTATCCTGCCCGGTGTGTTGACGGGCACGCTGCTTAGTTTTTCCCGTGCGCTGGGGGAATTCGGCTCCGTGGTGGTAGTGGCCGGGAATATTCCCTTCAAGTCGCAGACCGCGGCTGTGTATGTCTGGGGTGAAATCGAATCCCAGAATCAGCAGGGCGCAAGCGCCATGTCCGTGATGCTGGTGGCGCTCTCCTTTTTCGTGATTCTTTTGGTGGACTGGTTTGAGAAGCGAAGGAGAAGCGTGCATGCCCGCTGAGATCCAACTTGTCAAACCCATTATCCAGAGAAATCCGTGGGTGAGGCCATGCCTGCTTTCGCTGGTCCTAGGCTATATTGCCTTTTTAATTTTTGTGCCTGTCGGAACTTTGTTCTTCAGCGCCTTTTCGGAAGGGGCGGTTTCCTTTTTTAAGGTGTTGTGCCGCTGGGATGTTCTCCATGCGTTTGGGCTGACGTTTTTTTTGAGTGTCTTGGCCGTGCTTGTAAACGCGGTTTTTGGACTTATCATTGCCTGGGTGCTGGTGCGTCATGATTTCCTCGGGAAGAAATTTTTAAACGCGCTGGTGGACCTGCCTTTTGCGGTCTCGCCGGTGGTGGCCGGTTATATGCTGATCCTTCTTTTTGGCCGGACGGGCTGGTGCCATGCCTGGCTTCAGGCCGCGGGCATCAAGATTGTTTTTTCACTGCCGGGGATGGCCATTGCCACGGCTTTTGTTTCTCTTCCTTTTGTGATCCGGGAAGTCATGCCGGTTTTGCAGGAGATAGGCCTGGAGGAAGAGCAGGCGGCGCATACTCTGGGCGCCAACGGCTGGCAGACGTTTTGGCGGGTCACGTTTCCCAGCATCCGCTGGGGGCTTCTTTACGGCATCACACTGACTTTTGCGCGCGCCATGGGCGAATTCGGGGCTTTGTTTGTGGTAAGCGGCGCGGTGAGCGGGGAAACGGAGACGGCCACGCTTTTTGTGTTCCGGGCCATGGATGAAAGAATGTATCAGGAGGCGTATGCGGTTTCTGTGGTGCTTGCCGCGGTTTCGTTTTTTGTCCTGCTGGCCATGGAAGCCCTTAAGAAAAGGATTCATGAGGAGATCTGAAAGTGGGAATCAGCGTTAAAAATTTAACCAAACGGTTTGGTGAATTCACGGCCGTTGACCATGTGAGTTTTGAAGTGAAGCAGGGCGAGCTGGTGGCGCTTTTGGGGCCAAGCGGATCCGGGAAAAGCACGATTCTCAGAATGATTTGCGGCCTTGAGACGCCGGATGAGGGTGAAATTTTCCTCACGGGTGAAGATGCGACCGCTCTCCCCATTCAAAAACGCGGCGTCGGATTTGTATTCCAGCATTACGCGCTTTTTAAACACATGAACGTGTGGCAGAACATCGCCTTTGGTTTGGAGGTGCAAAAATTTCCCCAACAGGACATCAAAGACAGGGTAGACGAGCTTCTTCGCCTGGTTCAGCTTCAGGGATATTCCCATCATTATCCTTCGCAGCTTTCCGGCGGCCAGCGCCAGCGTGTTGCCTTGGCGCGTGCGCTTGCGCCCAAGCCCAAAGTGCTCCTGCTCGATGAGCCTTTCGGCGCGCTGGATGCCAAGGTGCGCGAGGAACTCCGCAACTGGATCCGGCGTTTGCATGATGAATTTCATGTGACCAGTGTTTTTGTGACGCATGATCAGAATGAGGCGCTTGAGATTTCCGACAAAATCGTAGTGGTGAATCAGGGGCGCGTGGAGCAGATCGGAACGTCGCAGGAAATTTACGAAAATCCCCAAAGCTCGTTTGTGGCCGGTTTTATCGGGCCGGTGAATGTTCTGCGCGGCAAGGTGGAGCAGGGCAAAGCCAAAATCGGACAGTTTGAATTTGCGCTGGATAAAAATATGCTCGAAGGTCATTCGGCCGTGGAAGCGCTTATCCGGCCTTCGGACGTGGTGCTGGCCATGCCCTCCGAGGGAAAACTTCCCACCGGCCGCGTGAAGCGGATTTCGTTTTTGGGGTGGGGCATCAAGGTGGATATTGTTTTGAAGGACGGACAGCTTTTGACCGTTCATCTGACCAAGGAAAGATTTCAGGAGCTGCAATTGGCAGAGGGGCAGGATGTTTACATCCAGCCCACGGATGCCAAAGTGTTTAAACAAAAAGTTGCGTCTCAGGATTATTCGATATGAAAATTTTTGAGGACATCACGGAAACGATCGGCAACACGCCGCTTGTGCGTTTAAAAAAACTCACGCAGGGGCTGAAATGCACAGTCCTGGCCAAACTGGAATATTTTAATCCCATGGGCAGCGTCAAGGACAGGATCGGATTGAGCATGATCCGGGCCGCGGAAAAGCAGGGACTGCTCAAATCCGGCTCCGTGATCATTGAACCCACGAGCGGCAATACGGGAATCGCGCTGGCCATGGCGGCTGCGGCAAAAGGATACCGCCTGATTCTTACCATGCCGGATGATGTGAGCATTGAGCGGCAGACACTTCTTGCCTGCATGGGAGCGGAGGTGGTGTTGACGCCCGCGCATTTGCTGATGCAGGGAGCCCTTCTCAAGGCCGAGGAACTGAGAAAAGAGATCAAGGGATCCGTGATCCTTCAGCAATTTACCAATCCGGCCAATCCCAAAATTCACAGAATGACAACAGCCAAAGAAATTTGGAAAGACACGGACGGCAAGGTGGATATCCTGGTTGCGGGAGTCGGCACCGGCGGAACCATCACGGGAATTTCTTCTATCCTTAAGAGAAAAAAGCGCAGCTTCAAAACCATTGCTGTGGAGCCGGCATCGTCTCCGGTTCTTTCGGGAGGCAAGCCAGGGCCTCATAAGATTCAGGGGATAGGAGCCGGTTTTATCCCTAAAAACCTCAATCCTTCGCTTATTGATGAAGTCATCCCAGTGAAGGATGAGAACAGTTTTTCCACGGCCCGGCGCATGGCCAGGGAAGAGGGAATTTTCTGCGGGATTTCCTCAGGGGCTGCGGTCTGGGCTGGGCTTGAGGTGGCGGCCCGGCCGGAAAGCAGGGGAAGAATGATCGTGGTCATCATTCCCAGTTTTGGGGAACGCTATGTTCATAATTTTCTGGATTATGAGAATTCCCTTAAAAATCAGGTGAATCTCGGCCGGTGAATTGGTATAATCCTCCCGGTTAAATGGTTAAGGGGTTTTAGCCCCATACAGCTTCAACAAAGGAGAAAAAATGGCAACGACGAAAACGAAAAGAAAACCCAATGCAGCTCTCATGAAACCCCTTCAGCCGGACAGTGCTTTGTCCGAAATTGTTGGCAGCAAGCCGCTGCCGAGAGGGCAGGTCATGAAGAAACTCTGGGATTACATTAAGAAGAATAATCTTCAGGATGCAAAAAATAGAAGGAACGTGAATGCGGATGACAAGCTCAAGGCCGTGTTCAATGGGAAAAAGCAAGTGTCCATGTTTGAGATGACCAAGCTGGTCTCGAAGCGTTTGTCCTAACTTCTAATGAGTTTGAAAGGGTGAAGAAGGAGAGCCCCTCTTATTATTTAATGATATTAATGATAAAAGGGGCTCTCCGGGAACCCTGGATATGTCCATCCTCAAGGTTGCCCGACTCGGGCATCCGATCATAAGAAAAACCGCCTCTCCGGTTGCCTCTGAAGAAATTCAGTCCTACGAATTTCAAAAATTGATCGACGCGATGGTCGAAACTATGAAGGAATACGACGGCGTAGGGCTTGCCGCACCGCAGATTTATGTTTCCAAACAGATCGCAGTGATTGAAGTTAATAAAAATGCCCGTTACCCCAACGCGCCGCACATTCCTCTCACGGTTTTAATCAATCCGCGCATTGTTTCGCGGGCCTCACGAAGTGAGGATGGATGGGAAGGATGCCTCAGTATTCCGGATTTGAGGGGCATTGTGCCGCGCTGCCAGTCGCTTTTGTGTGAAGCGCTGGATCGATCGGGAAATTCAGTCAGAATTGAAGCGAAGGATTTTTTCGCGCGCGTGATTCAGCATGAGTGCGATCATCTGGAAGGGAAAGTGTATCTTGACCGAATGCCCAACCTGCTTTCCTTGACGCATTTGGCGGAGTTTGCAAAGTATTGGGAGTAAATTCAAAAGGAGGTCACAATGGCTTTGGTTGAATCATTGAAAATAAAACTCGGCATGCAAATGCCGGACTTTACCCTGGGCGATCCGAATGGAAAAATTTACCTGAGCGGCGAACTTTACGGCCCGAAGGGACTGCTCGTTGCCTTTACCTGCAATCATTGCCCCTACGCTCAAGCCGTGTGGCCCCGCCTGGTGCGTCTGGCAAAGCACATCAAAAGTTCTGGGATCAACACCGTAGGAATCAACCCCAATATCCATTCCGGCTATCCGGAGGATGCGCCCGATAAAATGAAGATCAAAATCAAGGAATGGGGCATCTCCTTTCCGTATCTTGTGGATGAAACACAGGAAGCGGCCCGCGCTTTCCAGGCCCAGTGCACGCCCGATCTTTATCTTTTTGACACGAAGCGCGTCCTGATTTACCACGGCCGTCTGGACGATAACTGGAAAGACGAAAAAAAAGTAACCAAAGAGGAATTGAAGGAAGCCGTGGAAAATTATACCAAAGGAAAACCCGTGTCTTCGGAACAGTTTCCCTCGATGGGATGTTCCATCAAATGGCGCGAATAGATCGCCCCCTTCTTCTTTTTGACGGCGATTGCCATTTCTGCCGCCGCTGGATCGAGCATTGGAAGGAGCTTACGGGGGAGGCGGTGGCCTACGAGCCGTTTCAAGAAATGGCGGAGCAGTTTCCCCAAATCCCGCGCCAAAAATTCGAAGAAGCGGTTCAGCTCATTGAACCGGATGGAACGATTTATGCCGCGGCCCACGCGGTTTTTCAAACCTTGAGCCATGCGCCGGGCAAAAAATGGCTTCTTGACCTGTATCAAAAAATACCCGGCTTTAAAGCGGTTTCCGAATGGTTCTACGGTTTGGTCGCGCGTCACCGCAGCCTATTTTCCGCATTAACCAGCTTTTTCTGGGGCAGGCATGCGGGCCCGCAGAGGTTTTTGCTGACCCGTTCGATTTTTCTCAAATGTTTGGGTTTTATTTATCTGATCGCGTTTTTGTCGCTTTGGTGCCAGCTTCCGGGGCTGGTGGGTTCAAACGGCATTCTTCCGGTTCGCCATTTTCTTGAGGCTGTGAAAAATCATACCGGTCCGGAGCGTTATTATGTTCTGCCGACGCTTTGCTGGCTCAATCCTTCGGACGGGTTCCTTCAATTTCTCGGGGGAGGAGGCGTGATGCTTTCCGGTCTTTTGATTCTTGAGATTGCTCCCGTCCCGGTTTTGTTTTTTCTTTGGATTTTTTATCTCTCGCTTTCGGGTGTGTGCCGGGAATTTCTCGGGTTTCAGTGGGACGCACTTCTGCTCGAGACGGGATTTTTGGCGATTTTTCTTGCGCCGGCAGGTTTTTTCCCAAAAGAGCAGGAAGCGGCCCCTCCTTCGTGGCCGGTCCTCCGGCTTTTTCGCTGGCTTTTATTCCGGCTCATGTTTTCTTCCGGCGTCGTGAAACTTGCGAGCGGGGATCCCTCCTGGCGTCATTTAACAGCGCTGACCTTCCATTATGAAACCCAGCCCCTGCCCTGCTGGATAAGCTGGTATGCGCATCAGCTTCCGTTAGGGTTTCAAAAATTTTCTGCTGCGGGAATGTTTTTTATCGAGATTGTGTGCCCTTTTCTGATTTTTGCGCCCCGCCGGCTGCGGCTTTGGGGAGCGGCTGCTCTGGTTTTTTTTCAGCTTCTGATCATGGCCACAGGCAATTACGGTTTTTTTAATCTGCTGACCGTATGCCTGTGCGTGCTTTTGGTGGACGATGAGGCGTGGCCCGCTTTTATCCGTATAACGAGCCGCCCGCAACAAATCCGCAAAGCGCGTTGGCCGGGATGGATCGCCATGCCCGTGACCGTGAGTTTGTTTTTGCTTTCCCTTATGGTTTTCCCCCGCGCGTTTCGTACGCCGATTCCTTGGCCCAGTTTTGCGCGGAAAATTCAAATGGCACTTTCTCCTTTTTCTTTGGTGAACAGTTATGGTCTGTTTGCAGTCATGACCACCTCGAGACCTGAAATCATTGTGGAAGGATCGTACGATGGGAAAAACTGGATTCCGTATGAATTTAAATATAAACCCGGCGATTTAAAGCGTTATCCCGGATTTGTGGCGCCCCATATGCCTCGCCTTGACTGGCAGATGTGGTTTGCGGCATTGGGAAATGTGCGCCAGAATTTATGGTTTGTAAATTTTTGTGTACGGCTCTTGCAAGGCTCTCCCGAAGTGACCGCTCTTCTTGCCAAAAACCCCTTTCCCGGAAAACCGCCCCGTTATATCCGCGCCATGGTGTATGACTACCATTTCACGGACGTTGAAACCCGAAAAAAAGAAGGTTTGTGGTGGCAGCGAACTTTCCCGAGGCTTTATATCCCCCCTCTTTCTCTGAAATAAGGCCCTACCAATAAAACTGATTTTCAACCGGGCCAACCCTTGCTGCGCAAGGGCTGTTTTGCCCGCCTGAGCAAGCGGAACCGCTTGCCTTCGGCGGCCGACAGCCGTTCGTTTAGGCTGCCCCCCGAAGCAACGCGAGGCGGGTTGCTAAAACGCAAAACATAGTCTAAACTTATAATATCCATCAAAAATTTTAAATATAGTTATCTTTTAATTTAAAAAGATAAGACTTGAAGCGATATGAATAACATAGACAAAACCATCAAGGTCTTGCTGGTCGAACATACAAGCCAGGATGCTGATTTTCTAAAGCATATGCTGGCCTCTGAAAAACAGTGCCCCTTTGAAGTGGAATTAGCCGATAGTCTTCCCGCGGGTCTTGAACGGCTCGCAAGCGGAGCGATTGATATTATTCTGCTGGATCTTGCCTTGCCCGACATGCGTGGGTTGGATACTTTTAGCCATATTTACGCCAAGGCAGGCGCTGTGCCGATTGTGGTACTTGCTGCCGGAGCGGAGGAGGAGAACCTGGCGCTGGAGGCTGTTCATTGCGGGGCGCAGGATTCCCTGGTCAAAAATGAAATCAACGGCAAAATCCTTTCAAAAGTGATTCGCCAGTCCATTGCGCGCAAACGGGTGGAAGAGTCGCTTAATCGCAGTGAGCAATATTTGCAAATAGTGGCGGCCGGTGCTCCAGTTGTGATTTTTTCAACGGACAAGAACGGTATTTTCACCCTGTCCGAAGGCAAGGGGCTTCATGCCTTGGGACTTAAGGCGGGCGAGGCGGTTGGGAAATCCGTCTTTGATTTGTATGGGGATTCGGCTCAAATCGCGAAAAATATCCACCGCGCTCTGGCTGGCGAAGTTTTTACGGATGAGGTGGATGTCTCGGGTGTATTTTTTGACACCTGGTATTCGCCGATTTATGGTCCGGAAGGCGAAGTCAACGGCGTGATGGGCGTGGCAACGGATATCACGGAGCGCAGGCATCTTGAAGAGGAACGGCGGAAATTGTCGCGTGCCATTGAACAGAGCCCGACCATTGTGATGATCACGGACACGAAAGGAAATATAGAATATGTGAATAAAAAATTCACCGAGGTTACCGGTTACACCTTCGAAGAGGTGAAAGGGAAGAAGCCCAGCATTCTGAAATCCGACGAAACCCCGGCCGCGGTCTTCAAACAGCTGTGGGAAACCGTTCAGTCAGGGGGAGAATGGCGGGGGGAATTCCGCAACAAAAAAAAGAACGGCGAACTTTACTGGGAGCTGGCTTCGATTACCTCCATCAAAGATGAAAAAGAAAGGATCACGCACTTTCTGGCAGTGAAGGAAGACGTGACCAAAAGAAAGTGGGCGGAGGAAACAATTGTTCATCTGGCCTATTATGATTCCCTCACGGATATGCCCAACCGGTTTTTGATGCAGGATCGTCTCAATCAGGCCCTGTCACAGGCCAGGCGAAAGAAGAAAATGGTAGCCCTGATGGTTTTGGGCCTTGACCGCTTCAAAAGTGTCAACGAAATGGCAGGGCATTCCATCGGCGATCAGGTCCTGCAGGCCCTGGCCAAGCGGCTGGCGGGCTGTGTCCGTGAGGTGGACACGGTGGCGCGGCTCGGCGGCGATGAGTTCATGATCCTGCTTCCTGAAATCAATGCCGTGGAGGAAGCGGTGAAAATCGCGCAGCAGGTTCTGGATGTGATCAAACCCCCGTTTCATTATAACGGACATGAGTTTAACGTCACCGGCAGCATGGGGGTGAGTGTGTATCCGCATGACGGCGAGGATGCCGAAAGTCTGCTCAAGGATGCGGACACGGCCCTCGGCCGAGCCAAGCAGCAGGGACGGGACAATTATCAGCTCTATACCCCCACCATGCATGTGGAAACTTTTGGCAGAATGGTGCTCGAAAACAGTATGCGCAAGGCTCTTAGCCGGCAGGAGTTCCTGCTTCACTATCAGCCCCTGGTGGATTTAAAGCAGAAGCGCATGATCGGCATGGAGGCGCTTCTCCGCTGGCAGCATCCGGATATCGGCCTGGTTTCCCCCGTGGAATTTATTCCGATTGCGGAAGAAAACGGCCTTATTGTCCCGATCGGAGAATGGGTGATTCGCACCGCCTGCACCCAAAACAAGGCATGGCAGGAGATGGGATTGCCACCCATGCGAGTGGCGGTGAATCTTTCTGCCCGCCAGTTTCAGGATGCCAAACTTCTGGAAATGGTGGAGTGGGTTCTTAAAGAAACGGATCTTGACCCGCAATATCTGGAATTTGAAATCACGGAAAGTATCGCCATGGATAATGTGGGTTTCACACTCACCACCCTGAAGCGGTTCAAGGACATGGGGGTGGGGATTTCCATCGATGATTTTGGAACCGGTTACTCCTCTCTCAATTACCTCAAGCAATTCCCCATTGACACGCTGAAAATCGACCGCTCCTTTATACGGGACCTGACCGTGGACGTGAACAACCAGTCCATCGTGTCGGCCGTGATTGTCCTGGCCCACAGTTTGAATCTTAAAGTGACGGCAGAGGGCGTCGAGACCCCGGAACAGCTTGAATTTCTAAAAAAGCAAAAATGTGATATCATGCAGGGGTATTTTTTCAGCAAGCCTGTGCCTCCCGAACAATTTGAAGCGCTTGTGATGCAAAACAAGCGTCTGTAAAACAAGTGCATAGTCAAGATTGAAATGATGGGTTATTCATTTCAATCGCACAGTGCCGCGTACCCTCATAATAGGATTGACGCGGCATAAAGTCCAAAGGATTGATGTGAAACTGATTTTTCTGGCCGCCGGTCTTTTTTTGGGGGCTGAATTTTTCCGCTGGATTCATGCACGCCTGCGCCCTGTTCCCGTGCTTCTTTATCATTTTATCGACGGGGAAGGCGAGAAGAGCGGATTGAGTGTTTCCTCCGCCAATTTTGAAAAGCACCTTAAGTATCTCATGAAGCATAATTTCCGCGTAATTTCCGCGGAGGAATTTCTTCAGGCCTCGCAAATTGGAAAGCGTTTGCCTGCAAATTCCGTGATCATCACTTTTGACGACGGGGACGAGGCCTTTTACACCAAAGTTTATCCCTTGCTTCTCAAGTACCAGATCCCTGCTGCGGTTTTTGTGATCACGGGATGGATTGATCGGCCGGGGTATCTCAGCTGGAGGCAGCTCCGGGTCATGTCGCCGGAAGTGGTCACCATCGGCAGCCATACGGTGTCGCACCGCTATCTTCCGGATATTCCCCTAGATGAAGTGCGGAAGGAATTTGTGGAATCCAGACAAGTCCTGGAGCGGGAGCTCAAGCGCCCCGTTTCATTTTTAAGTTATCCCGTGGGCGGATTCAGCGTGGACATTGCCGGGCTTGCCCAGGAAGCGGGATATATGGCCGCTTTCACGACCAACCGCGGCCGGAATTTCTGGCAGCGCGACCTTTTTGCGCTCAAACGGGTGAAGATGACGGATCCCTCCACACAGCCCCATGTGCTGTGGGCAAAATTTTCAGGCTATTACCCTATTGCGAGCGAGTTCCGCCCCAAGAGTCCTGACGGAAGCCAAAACAAGAATTCCTTTCCTGGAACAGATGAAGTGATAAAATACTAAATGACACAGGCTCTAAAATTAAGATTTGAATCTTAAGTGCAAAAGGAGCGATATGTCGGGAATATTTCTTGATACCGGAAAAATTGAAGAAATCAAAAAATACCATGAGCTTGGCATTATCCGCGGCGTGACCACCAATCCCAGTATTTTAGTCAAGGAAGGCGTGACCGGCGGGATGGCAGGCGTGAAGAAGCATGAGGTGGAGATTGCCCGGATCATCGATCCCCTGCCTCTTTCGGTAGAAGTCACCACGAATGACTATAAGCTGATGCGGGAGCAGGCGCTTGAATTTGCGGGCTGGGCCAAAAATATCAATGTCAAGATCACGATCCATGGGCCGAACGGCGAGCTTGAAAATTTGAAACTCATCCATGAACTGGAGACCAGGCACAATATCCGGATCAATGTCACGGCCATGATGAGCGCCCAGCAGTGTTTTATCGCCGCCATGGCGGGCGCGACCTATGTTTCCATTTTTGGCGGCCGCATCAACAACATGGGCTATGACTCCCGCACTGAAGTGGCGCGTTTGAGAAAACTTCTGGATGATTTCGGTTTAAAGTCGAAGATTATCGTGGGCTCCACGCGTGAAGTGGTAAATATCGTGGAATGGTTTGAGGCCGGCGCTCATATCGTGACCGCACCGCCCAGTTTCATTGAGGGGATGATTGTTCACCCCTACACCAAGGAGACGGTGCAGCAGTTTCTCAAGGATGGGTCTCAGTTTCAGGCCGGGAAGAAGGGCTGAAAACCTCAAAGGAAAATATCAGGGCCAGCGCTCCGGCATGAAGGAGGAGCCGGAGGAGAGCGGTCTCGATCTGCCAGTGAATTTCGTGGGGGCTCGCATGCATCACCGCGAAATATCCCAGTTCAATCAGAATCGCCGCGGCAGCAGGAATCCATGCGCTATTTTCAAGAATTTCCTTCCGTTTAATGGACAATCCTACTAGAAGCGCGCAAAAAAATAGGATCCACAGCCCGTTCCAGTCATCGAATTTTGTCATGTAAGTTTGAAAGCCGTTCAGGATAACCTGCGTTTTGGCGCCGCTTCCCAACACCAGCGAGAAATATTCAGACGCGGTTCGCCCGGACCCCAGATAATCGCCTGTCTTTGCCATAATGATTTTAAGATAAAAAACGTTTAAGAGTGGAATGCCAAGGCCGCCGATAAAAGAGCAGGCCAGGGTTTTTTTATCAGGCCATGACATGGGATTCATGAAAAGCACGCCGGCTAAAATAAGAACCGACCACGCGGCGAAAAACAATCCCTCGTTTTTGGTCCAGGCGGCCATGCCTGCGAGCAGTCCGGCCAGGAAAAATAGCGGCCTTTCCCGGGCGGATGGCCCGGGACTGCTCGATTGAGCCGCCACCCGCGGCCTGTCCGAGCTGTCTTTGGCGCGTATGGCCGCAAGCAGTGCGACGGCAGAGGCCGTCATAAAAAAGCAAACGGGAATATCCGCATACTGCGTGGCGGACCAAAATTGATACGCTCCGATGATGAAAAAATAGCTGCAGGCCACCAGGCCGCTCCACAGGGCCACATAGGAAAAGAGATACCAAAGGATGAGAAGGCCCGTGCAGGCCGTGAATAGAAATGCGACCAGGGGCGGCCAAATGAGAATTTCCTTTCCGGCCCAATTCCATGCCCAGGCAATGGCGCCGGGAAGAAGCAGGGGATAGTCGGGGTGGCTGAAGCTGAGTTCCTGGCGGAACATGCCTGTCCACTCCGCGGGCGAACGGAAAAAGAATTTGGCCTTGAGATTCCATATGAACCGCGCATCCCATCCGCCGAAAATTTCCCAGCAGGAGGCAGAAATGAAATTCCGGACGAACCGGCCAAAAATATAACAGAACAGGATAAGAGCTGCAGCGGATAGCAGGGCGTACAAGAGAGCTGCCTTATCCGGTTTTTTCTTGAGCCAGGGCAGGTCAAGATGAAGAAAATTTTGCTGCACCGCTTTTGATTTTGACTTGAGAACAAGCCGGATCAGAAGATAAGCGCCGAGGAGACCGATTAAAACAAAAGAGAGCCATTTCCCATGGCTCGCGGCGGCAACATAAGCCCAGAACATGGCGATGGAGCATGTGCCCAGCCCCACGGGAGCTGCCAGGATCAATAAAAACATCGCGCGGTTCGGCAGCCGTGAGTTCTTAAGAAGGTTCGCCAGAATCAGGAAGCCGAGGATAAATGAAGAAACCAGGGGGCCGAGAAAGATCATCTAGATTTTAACCGCAATGCCTTTACCGTCGCCTTCCACTGCGGCGAGCCGGTATCCGGTTTGTTGCATGCGCTGGTCAGCGATTGAGTGATTGGTGCAATACACGATGGCGACTTTTTCTTCCGGCTCAGGATTCAGGATCATTGGGACAAAATAACTCTGCGCCGTGTAATACTGCGCAATGGTCGGGGCATAAGGATTAAAAGGAAAGTCCATCAGAAAAGTCGCAGGAATTTTTTCAGAAAAATATTTTTTGAATCCCGAAAATTCGTTTCCAAATTCAATATACCCCCGATGGGAGCCGGAGAGCAGGCCTTGAATCAAGGCCTGCGGCACTGGGCGGACTTCCGGCGTTTTGCTCCGCAGAATAAGAAGGCATAGCAGGGCGTAGAAAACGCAGGCAAGAACAAGTTTAACGGTTTTGGACATGGGATCCTGTTCGCTGGATGAATTTGCGTGGCATTTTTTATAGTAACGGTATAGAATCGATTTTACTGAATCTTAATGAATAATAAATTTTATCTTTCAATCTTTTTGTCCGTCGGTTTTGGGGCGCTGTCAGCCTGTTTTGCCGCGGAAAAACAGGCTCTCATTCCCCTTGATCTCCTTTTTGGCGACCCGGTCAAAGCCAATCCCCAGCTTTCTCCGGACGGAGCCAAACTGACCTACCTTGCCCCTCTTGATGGAGTGCTCAATATCTGGATCCAGGATTTGGACGTGCCGGATAAAGAAAAAACGCGTCCGCTGACGCGCGATCGGGAACGTGGAATCAGAAATTATTTCTGGACATATGACCGCAAACATCTGCTTTATCTCCAGGACAAAAACGGCAATGAAAACTCGCGATTGTATGCGGTAGACACGGCCACGGGAGAAGTAAAAGATATGACGCCTTTTGAGAATGTTCAGGCCGAGATGCTGACTATGGACAAGCATTTTCCCAATGCGGTGATGCTTACCATGAATAAGGAAAATCCTAAAGTCCATGACGTTTACCGGCTTGACTTGAGCACCGGTGACATCCGCCTGGAGGTGAAAAATCCAGGCAATGTTTCGCAATGGGTTTGTGATAATGATTTAAAAGTTCGGGGCGCGGTGTTTGCAAGAGACGACGGCGGCTATGACCTCGCAGTCAGAACCGGCGAATCTCCGGAGTGGCGTACGCTTGTCAGATGGGGGCCTGAGGACAGCATGGGGAGCAGCCCGGTGGGTTTCTCAAAAGACGGTAAAGAGCTTTATCTCAAGGATTCACGCGGGCATGATACGGTGCGGCTGGTGAAACTTGATATTGCATCAGGCAGAACAGAGGTACTGGCCCACGATTCTCATTATGATATTTCCGATTGCATGATCCATCCCGACACTTATGAGGTGCGCATGGTTTCGATTGAGAAGGACAGGATAGAGTACATCATTTTGGAAAAGGGCCTGAAGCGGGACATGAGGGCCATTCACCGGCTGCACGGCGGGGATATCACCATCCGGGCGAGCGATGATGCGGATAAAAAATGGATTATCGGATTTGTCGAGGATAAGGGTCCGGTCTCCTTTTATATTTATGACCGGAGAACCGGCAAGGGAAATTTTCTTTTCAATAATCAGCCGGAGCTTGAAAAGTACCGCCTCAACGCCATGAAACCTATCCGGTTTAAAGCGCGGGACGGGCTTAAAATTCAAGGTTTTCTCACCTTGGCCGGAGAGGAGAAAAAGCGAAAATTGCCATTGGTGCTGTTGGTGCACGGCGGCCCATGGAACCGGGATGTCTGGGGCTATCATCCTGTTGTCCAATGGCTTACGAATAGAGGATATGCCTGCCTTCAGGTCAATTTCCGGGGCTCTGCCGGTTTTGGGAAAAATTTTATCAATGCCGCCAATCGGGAATGGGGAGGAAAAATGCAGGAGGATTTGACGGATGCGGTTCAATGGGCGGTGGAAAAGGGAATAGCCGATCCGGATCGAATGGCTATTTTTGGTGCCTCTTATGGGGGGTATGCGGCTTTAGCCGGCGCTGCTTTTACCCCGGATCTTTTCCGCTGCGCCGTGGATGCGGTGGGACCGAGCAATCTTATAACCTTTCTCAAGTCTATTCCTCCTTTCTGGTCAACTGAAATAGCCATGATTTATGCCCGGGTCGGCAATCCGGATACGGATGCGGCGCTTTTAAAGGCCCGTTCCCCTTTTTTTGCCGCGGACAGGATCAAAATCCCGGTTTTAATTGCCCAGGGTGCCAATGACCCCCGGGTCCAGGAGGCGGAGTCGCGGCAAATTGTGGAAGCCTTGAAGCAGAAAGGCGTTGAGCCTGAATACCTTTTGTTTCCGGATGAGGGGCATTGGTTTGCCAAGCCCGGAAATCGCCTCAAGTTTTACCGAGCGGCTGAAAAATTCCTGGCCCGGCATCTGGGAGGCCTCAAGGAGGACTGACCCCCCTTTTTTTCTTTTTATTCCCCGCACTAAAGCCCGCATCCAAAATTGCCGAAATACAGTACGTGTCAGCGATTAGAAGAGGGAAGGTAACCCTACGTCATAGGCGGAAATACCGGCCAGTTCCTCAGGGTGAGCCTTCTGTAAAAATATCGAAGGCTCAAAGGGGAGACCAATGAGTTATTATAAAATTCTCGGCTTTGAAAAGGAGCCGTTTTCAACCAGTCCGGATCCCGACTTTTTATACTTCACTCAGGGGCACCAATCCGCGCTCACTAATATTCTCATCGAGCTGCGTTTGCGACGAGGATTGTCCGTGATTCTCGGCGATGTGGGAACTGGGAAAACCACGCTTTCCCGCAAACTAATCCGCGCGCTGAAGGAGCGTGGGGATTTTGTCGCCCACTGCGTGCTGGATCCCTGCTATGAGAATGAGCATACTTTTCTAAGCTCCCTCATCCGGAGTTACGGCATCAATCTTGATCACTACCGCACCGTTTATCCCGGCATGGAGCAAGTCACGACCATGCTGGATCTCAAAGAGGCGCTTGAAAAATATCTGTACGAGCGATGCATTGTGGAAAATAAAACCGTGGTGCTGATCGTAGACGAGGCCCAAAAATTAACCGAATCTTCGATGGAAATGTTGAGAGTAATCCTGAATTACGAAACCAACGAGAATAAATTGCTCCAGCTGGTGCTTCTAGGCCAGCTTGAATTGCACTCCAAAATCCTGGCCATTCCCAATTTCATGGACCGCATCAGTTTTAAATACACGTTGAATCCGCTGGGGTTTGCGGAGACCAAGGACATGATTCTCTTCCGTATCAAGCAGGCGGGCTATACCGGCACTGCGCGGCTTTTTCTGGATGAAGGTATTCATTTGATTCATACGGTTTCCCGCGGCTATCCGCGAAAAATCACACTGCTGTGCCACCGGGCTTTGAAAACCCTCGTGATGAAGCAGAAATGGGTGGTGGACGAGGCGGTGGTGCGTGAAATCATTGATGAAGATGTGCGGTCAGGATGGCTGAGCCAAACGCACCTGTAACACCGGAGGCGAAATTACTTAAACTGATCGAGGAGCCCCAGTCCGCTCCTCAGCAGTCGCCGGGATCGCCTAAAGAGAAACTTCCGCTCAAGGCGCTTTTGTCGCCGAGCGTGTGGAAGGCCTATTCCGCTACGGCCAAGGAAACTCTTGCGGCGTTTTTCAAGAAACAAAAGGGCCGCCTCCAGCTCCGGGATATCAACCGCACGGCCAGAATTTTGGTCATTGTCCTGGCCTGTTTTCTCGTGGTGGGCGTGCTGGTGGAAATGAATGCGCTGAACAATGACCCCATTTTTAAATGGGAGGAAAAGCAGCGAAAAAGGGCCGATCTCGGCGCTCTCCTGGAAAGGGATTTTGAGAGCGGTCTTCTCGAGGAGGCGGACTCGCGGAATATTTTTGTCCCTTACGGGAAACGCGCGGAAGAGGCCAAAAACGAAAAAACCGCGGCCTCGATGCTCTTGGTTGACATGACCAAGAAGCTGAAACTGACGGGTATTTCCGTGAATCCGTCGGATACGGGCCGCACCTTTTGCATGATTGAAGATATCGAAAAGAATCTGACGTCGTTTTTAAAAGTGGGTGATTCTATTTCCGGGTTGATGGTGGTCAAGATCAATCCGGACAGTGTGATTCTCAAATACCAGGATGAAGAGATCGAAATAAGATGAAAAAATTGGTTTGGAAAACGGGACAGCTCGGACAGGCTGCGGGAGGCGACTTGATCAGGCTGTCCCGGGCCATCCGCCCGGGACTTATCGGCGTTGCGATTTTCCTTTTTCTGATTTCTTCCCCCAAAAAATTCTACGCCGAGTACGCCGATCCGTTTTCCAGTCAGCCCAACACGGGCCTCAACAAAAAGATTTTCCTCGATCTTCGGGACATCAACGTGGTGGATGTGTTCAAGTTCATGGCCCTGCAGGGAAATCTCAATATCGTGACCAGTAAAAATATTCAGGGCCGGTCCACGCTGCTTCTTAAAAATGTAGCCATTCAGGATGCGCTGGATATTATCGTGATTTCCAATCAGCTGGCCTATGAAATCAAGAACGGGATCATTTACATTATGACCGAAGAGGAGTACCTGCAGGTTTACGGCAGAAATTATAACGACAAGAAAAAAATTTCCACGCGAACCCTGCGGTATGCTAAGCCGGCCTATGTCCTTTCGGCGCTTCAGTCGGTCCAGAGCGCCCTCGGCAAGGTGATTATCGATGAGGAAACAGGAACCGTGGTCATGATCGACACCAATGAAAAATTGTTTCAAATGAATGCGCTCATTGATGAGGTGGAAAGGAAATTGGACACCAAGGTGATCAACCTTCAGTACGCGAAAGCCAAGGACCTTGAAACTCAGCTTAAGACCCAGCTGGATGCCAAGGGTGTGGGAAGCGTGACCGCGAACGAAAGATCCAATCAACTGGTGGTGAGCGCTTATCCGGACCGGATGAAGGAGTTTTTGCCTATGGTCAAAGCCCTGGACAAAAAGACTAAAGCGGTGCTGATCGAGGGCAGGATTTTGCAGCTCACGCTCAATCCCAAATATGATTACGGGATTGACTGGGAAAAGGCCTTCGCGCGGGGAGGGAATGAGATGTTGAAGAGCCTGAATTTCCGGGGAGCATTTCCGATTTCCTCCAATGTCTCGACCTCGACCAGTCTGGGTACGGTCGGAAAAATCGCGGTGGGAAATCTTGACGGGGATGATTTCACGATAGCGATCAAAGCCTTGAGAGAAGTGGACAATACCAAGGTCCTGGCCAATCCGCGCCTCATGATTCTGGACCGGCAGGAAGCCAAGATCAATATCGGCGACCGCATTCCCTATGTGGTTACTACTTCGACCGGAACCGGCAACAACGTTTCTGTGAGTGAAGAAATTAAATTTATCGATGTAGGCATTAATTTGGTAGTCACGCCGGTGATTAATGACGACGGCTACATCACCATGAAAATCCGGCCCGAAATTTCAAGCCGGACCGGAACCCTCATCACCCCCACGAAAAATGAAATTCCGCTGGTGAACACGACCTTTGTTGAATCCAGCGTGATTGTGAAAGACGGTGTCACCATTATTCTCGGAGGCCTGCGGCGGGATGAGCTTACGGAAAACACCAAAGGCATTCCCCGTCTGATGGACCTTCCTTATCTGGGACACTTATTCAAGGCCCGGCGCGACAGCAACCGGAAAACCGAGATTGTGATTCTTATCACACCCAAAATTGTTTCAGGCGGCCAAAACGTTATAGATGCACCCCTTCCGATCCGGAAAAATGTTTTCCGTCCGCCGGCAGAAAGAGCGGCTATTGAAGAGTCTCCCGCTGTGCATAAGGTGGCCAACGGATGAACGTGAAAATTTGCGGCTTTCTGGGAGAACTCCATAGATTCTTCGCTCAGCGAAGCAGCCCTTCAGCGAAGCAGCCCTTTAGGGTAGGGGCGCTCAGAATGACAGGCATCATATTTTTGTTCGCCTGTCAGCCGGCCCCTCTGCCGGCCGCCGGCCCTCCGGACAATCAATCAACCCAAGGAGCTCCCAGCGTTGAGACGCTCATGACCACCTTGAATGAGACCCTGGCCGAGAACCGCAAGATCCGGTCCAATATGGATTCGCTTCAAAATGCCCTGGAAAAAATGACCATTGAAAACAATGTTTTGACCAGCCAGTTGAACAAAATTGAGTCCTCGAAATCGCAGGAAAACACGCAGGGAAAAGAACGGGTGACGACGCTCGAACAACAATTGACCGGCCTTTCCGAAAACCTGAAAAAACTTGAAATCCAAAACCAGGAGTTTGACCTGAAAAAGAAAGAAGCGGAAGATAAGCTGGCCGCCATCAAGAAAGAAAACAAGATGCTCCAGGGCCTGCTGGGAACTTCCATCCTGGCCAGCGAACGCGACCAGTATGTGAAAATTATCGAGGAAACGGAGAAAGGTGCGACGCAGGCTGTTCAGCAGCTTTCGGAGGTGAATCTGGAGAATCAAAAGCTCAAGCATGAACTCACAGAGGCGCATTTTCACTTGGCCAATACCTTCACGGAGGCACGGTACTACAAAAGCGCGGTGGAGGAATACCGGAAAGCGCTTCTGTTTGACCCTGCCAATCCCTGGCTGCATTACAACCTGGCTGTTTTGTATGATTATTACCTGGAGGATAATGAGAAAGCGCTCCTCCATTACCGCGAATTTCTGCATCTTAAGCCTGCCCAAGAAAAGGCGCGTAAAGTGCGGGAGAGGGTTCTGGACCTCAAGATGCTCAAAAAGGTGGTCCCGCAATCGCCTCTCAAAGAAGACTTTATTAAGCTTGCAAAAAAAGATAGCGACTAAGCTTCAAATCTCACCTCAGAACACTTAACACTAATAGATTCAGCATATTCCAATCCTGTTTTTGATGCAAAATAAAGAATAAAATTACTTCCAATCGCATAAAAATTGGATATTTTATCATATCTTATCATATTAAATCATTTTGTAAAAAAAACTCCTAAAAAATTGCAATAATATGTTAATATTTAAACAAGTCTGGGCTATATGACAGATATGAATTAAGTAGTATCAACTTGAAAATGGCAAACCCATCGAAAGGTGGGGACGCAAAACCAAAGGTTTAAGTCTCGGAAAGGCAAAAGAGATATGACGGCTTGGTTGCCAAGTTGGTGCAGTGAAACATTTTTACCCTGTTTTTCTGCCCCCAAATATAAACTAGAGCAAATTAAAAAAAACTGCTCATTTACCTCTCTTTTTAAAAGTCTTATTTTTCTCGCCTTTTGGTTTTTTCTCCAGCCTGTAGCAGTATCCGCCAATAATATCAGCATCAGCAACCAGGCTCTGGTCGGGCAAGATTCCAGCGCAACAACAATCAAGGTTCAGTTTGACATTTCGTGGTCCAACTCCTGGCGCGATTCCACGAATTATGACGCGGCCTGGGTTTTTTTCAAATACTCAACCGATTCGGGCAGTACCTGGAATCATGCCACGCTGAAAACATCCGGCACCAATCCCACCAACTTCAGCGCAGGCTCGGGCACCAAAATTGACATCGTCGTCCCGACGGACAAAAAAGGCTGCTTTATTCAGCGCTCAAGCCTTGGCTCCGGGGCTTTAAGCACCACCTCCGTTCAGGTGGTTTGGGACTACGGCCAAGACGGGGTCAGTGATAGTGCTGCGAGCAACAGCAGCGCGCAGGTCAAGGTGATTGCTATCGAAATGGTTTATGTTTCGCAAGGGGGATTTTATTTGGGGGACACAACGGCAGGAACGAATGGTGAGTTTCAGTGGGAATCAAGCGTTGCCGGCACGGTCGAAAACGAAGCGGATCTGCTTTCTTTTGAAGCGGCGGTAGGAACTGCGAATGCCTGGTATTACACCTCAGATACGGGCGGCACCGATGACGCGGCATCAGGAGCTATCTTTACGGTCAGTTCCTCCTTCCCCAAGGGCTATGCTGCGTTTTATTGCATGAAGTATGAAATCACCGAGGGCCAGTGGGTGGATTTTTTTAACACGCTAACCACGGCCCAAAAGACAAACCGCGACATCACGGATGCGACGGGTAAAAATTCGGATGCCGTTGTGAATCGAAACACAATTGCCTGGACTACGGGAGATGCAACGACCAGTAAAACTGACCGTGCCTGCAGTTATCTTTCCTGGATGGATATTGCCGCTTATGCCGACTGGGCCGGTTTGCGGCCCATGAGTGAATTGGAATTTGAAAAAGCCGGCCGGGGCCCGCTTTATCCTGTGGCCGGCGAATATGCCTGGGGTTCCACTTCCATCACCGCGGCGGTGACTATTTCGGGAACGGAAGCCGGGACGGAAACGATTACGACCGCCAATGCCAATGCCGCTTACAACAACACGACATTCTTGGGAACAGGAGACGGAGGAACCGGTCCTTTGAGAGCCGGCATCTTTGCCACTTCGTCAACCACCACACGGGTCACATCAGGAGCCAGCTACTACGGCATCATGGAGCTTTCCGGGAATGTCTGGGAAAGGGCTGTAAGCATCGGAACGACAACGGGAAGAGGGTTTAGCGGAACTCACGGCGATGGAATTTTAACCGCGACTTCGTCCTATGAGGGCAATGCGACGAATTTGGATTGGCCCGGGGTTGATACCACCAGTGCCGCAAGAGGGATTACCGGCGCTGCCGGTTCCGGTTTGCGCGGCGGCGGATGGGCTACCACCACGGCCGGGAGACTGGCCGTTTCAAATCGGTGGAAGGCGGGTACCACGGATACGACGAGAGGAACGGACTACGGCGGGCGTTGTGTGAGGACGGCGCCATGACCATGGAAATGAGAAGGAAAAAAAGGGTTAAGTGATATCGGAATATTTGCATTTTAAAAGCCGGTCGTGCAAGGTGATCAGCTGGGTGATTATCATCACCCACTTTTTCTGGGGTTTTGTAAGTGCGACCGGCTATGCGGCAATTTTCACCGGCGGAAGTTATGACGGGTACAGCGCCGCAACCGCTTCCGCATCTGCGTCGGCTTCCAAGCTTTCCTTCACCACTCAGCCGCAGTCAACGGCGGCTGGTCAGGTTTTCAATCCCCAGCCGGTGGTCAAAATCCTCGACATCAACAACAACGTGGTCACGAGCGCTACCAACACGGTGACTTTGGCCATCAGCAACAATCCAGCCAACGGCACTTTGCGCGGTACGGTATCCATGGCTGCCGTTGCCGGTATTGCAAATTTTACGGGTAAAGGATTAAATATCGATGCGGCCGGCGTGCTTTACACCTTGCAGGCCACGGCCACCGGCTTGACTTCCGCAACTTCTGATGCGTTTACGATTCTAACGGGCCAATATCAGGTGAAATCGTCCCTTACGTATGATGCCACCACGGACGCTTATTTAATCAACAGCTGGGTTGAGAGAGCCGGCGCCATTGTCACCGGATCCACCTATTCAGCCGGTGATATTACCACCACCGTTTACGACAAAAATGGGACAGCTCTGGGTTCTCCGAATGCCCCCGGATCTGCCACCCTTTTGAATGACAGTGTTTTCAGGCAGTCCTGGACGCCGCCCAACGCCAAAGACACTTTTGTCGGCAATGTGCAGATCACTTACAAGTCCAATACTTATTCCGCCAATGTGACTTACAATCCCTCCGTGCACGGAACCATTTCATCCATCTCCACCACCGTGGGGACAATCAACACCAACGTTTCCAGCATCAAGACGAAAACGGACACGATCAATTGGGACGATGTGTCGGCGATTAAAAGCGCGGTGGGTGCGAATCAGTCGCAGACGGTTTATGACAAGGTTGGAACTATTTTGACTTCGGTGAACAAGGCGAACTGGGATGATCTCAAGGTGTTGACGGAAGCGGGGATTAACTGGAGTGATTATAAAGCGCAGAGCACGGCGGGCATTAACTGGACGGATCTGAAAGTTCTGACAAGAGCCGGGATACGCTGGTCGGATATTGCCACTTTCAGCACGGCAGGAATTAACTGGACGGATTTGGTGCAGCTGACGATTAACGGGATCAACTGGAGTGACATTGGACGCTTGTCCAAGGCAGGTATCAACTGGGAGGATCTCACGGTTTTTTCAAAGGCCGGGGTTAACTGGAGTGATGTTGCAGTGCTTAGCAAGAATGGCATGAACTGGAATGGGCTGAATGCGCTTTCCAAATCGGGAGTGAACTGGACCGGTATCCAAGTTTTGTCCCAGGCCGGGATCAATTGGTCGGATATTGACGTGCTTGCGAAAGCGGGAGTGAACTGGACGGATATGAATGTTTTGACGAGGATGGGAGTGAATTGGTCGGACATCAAGCGGATGGCCAAAGCAGGGGTGAACTGGGAGGATATGGCCAAAATGACCGGCGCACATGTGAACTGGTCGCAGACCATCAACTGGGACAACCTGGCGTCTCTTTCCAATTCCGGTGTGAACTGGACGGACATTCAGGTTATGAGCAATAACAATGTGAACTGGAGCGGGATTAAGGCTCTGTCTGAGGGAGGAGTGAACTGGTCGGATATGGGAGTGCTTTCCAAGGCGGGAGTGAACTGGAGTGACTTGAATGTGCTTTCGAAGACCGGAATTAACTGGAGTGATTTTAATGTGCTGAGTAAAGCGGCTATTAACTGGAGCGACATGAATGTGCTCACGAAGGCGGGGATTAACTGGAGTGACTTGAATGTGCTCTCAAAGGCGGCAGTGAACTGGAGCGGCATCAAGGCGCTGTCAGAAGGAGGGGTCAACTGGACGGATATGGGTGTTTTATCCAAGGCCATTGTGAACTGGAGCGGGATTAAGGCGTTGAGTGAGGGAGGAGTTAACTGGACAGATTTGAATGTGCTGAGCAAGGCAGGGATCAACTGGACGGATATGAATGTGCTGAGTAAAGCCGCGATTAACTGGACGGACTTTAATGTGTGGTCAAGAGCCGGGATTAATTGGACTGATATGAATGTGCTGAGCAAAGCGGGAGTGAACTGGTCCGGCATTCAGGCGCTTTCAAAAGGTCAGGTGAACTGGTCCGGAATTCAGGCGCTTTCAGTGGGTCAGGTGAACTGGTCCGGAATTCAGGCGCTTTCAGTGGGTCAGGTGAACTGGTCCGGAATTCAGGCGCTTTCAGTGGGTCAGGTGAACTGGTCAGATCTGAATGCCTTATCCATTGCCGGGATTAACTGGAGTGGGATCAAGGCGCTGTCAGAGGGAGGCTTGAACTGGAGTGACTTGAATGTGCTGAGTAAAGCAGGGATCAACTGGAGTGACTTGAATGTGCTGACGAAGGCTGGGATAAACTGGACGGACTTCAATGTGTGGTCAAGAGCCGGGATAAATTGGACGGATATGAATGTGCTGTCAAAGGCTGGGGTTAATTGGAGTGATATGTCGGTGTTGTCAAAGGCGGCCGTGAACTGGAGCGGTATCAAGGCGCTGTCAGAGGGAGGGGTCAACTGGAGTGACTTGAATGTGCTGACGAAGGCCGGCATCAACTGGAGTGACTTGAATGTGCTGACGAAGGCAGGGATTAACTGGACAGACTTCAATGTGTGGTCAAGAGGCGGGATTAATTGGAGTGATTTTGGGGTATTGAGTAAGGCGGGAGTGAACTGGTCTGATATGAATGTGCTATCAAAGGCGGCCGTGAACTGGAGCGGTATCAAGGC
>Ga0209515_10000751_pt1 | contig 57173 bp, 22 predicted proteins | sample Subgroupgradi54m_FD_187454 | JGI IMG/M metagenome (GOLD analysis project Ga0209515, IMG submission 187454) | Subsurface groundwater microbial communities from S. Glens Falls, New York, USA - GMW60B uncontaminated upgradient, 5.4 m (SPAdes)... ... | reverse complement strand
TTTCAACCACTTGAATCATGCGCCGCAATGCACGCGAGTAAATAAAGTCCGATGTTGGTGGGCGAGGTGTAATCGCCGATGTGCGGCTTTAGATCATTTTTAATGTGGTCCACCGGAAGATGCGTTTTCTTGTCCACCAGATCGCGAAAGTATCCCCACGTGTCTTGAGCAATATTTTTCAAAAGCCGTTCGTCGTAGGCCGCAAGCAGTTCCTTTTGGCGCGTTGCCTCAATCATGTGGGTTGTAAACCCAAGTAGATTGTCGGCAAGAGAATTCAGATTCAAATTTTCTTCTCCGGAAAAAACGAGGTGATCCAAATAAAATTCTCCGGAAACGGATTTTTCTTTTGCGTTTACCATCAGCCGAAAACTCTTTAGGTCTTCGAGCTTAATGGTGGACAGCACGGATTCGCCGACGGAAACTTCCTGCCATTTCTTTGCGGAATTTAGATAGGGTAGAAGTTCGACAGAAATTTTCCCGCCGGCTTGATTGGTTAATTCCAACATTAGCGCTTTGCGGAGGGGCTTATCTGCTTTAATCCAAAAAGCCAATACTTTCGCTTTGCTTACATCCATGGAATTCAAACTGGTCTCGAGCGAAACTTGTTTGCCTTTAGGAACTTTTACCGTGACCTTTAAAGAAAAACCCTGCGGTTTTACGGCATCTTCCTGTACATATTCCGTGGCCATCCATTCCGGCGATTCGGATTCGGCGCGCCAAGAGCCGCCTACTTTATTGAGCATGTCTTGACGAAGAAAATCATCGACGACTTGGTGCTGGCTGGGATTACGAACGGTTAAAACACTGTAGGGTTGGGGAGGCATAACCGGAGGCGTGGCGCAACCGGAAAGAAAAGAGAACAAAACAAGAAGTGCGATATCCTTTAACCGTCTCACGCGACTCCTATACTTAAAATATAAAAACAAAGCATCCCCGCTACAGGTAGTTGTCTCCGTCGACGCTTCGTAAATGCCGTCCACGGCATTTACTGCGCTCGTGCAAAAATTGCTCTCGCACATCCCTGTGCTCCGCAATTTTGTGCAACGCGCCTGCGACAACTACCTGTAGCGGGAATACTCTGTATCCTGCAATTGCAACAGATCCTGGGAAATAACTCGCTTTACATCTATCGGTACAACAGTAAAAGGAAGAGTTCATCCTTCAAGGCCTTGGCGCGAGCGTTACGCCCGGCAGTTAAATCAGGAAGTAGTTTGCGTTAGGTAGTTGCCGAAGGCGCGTTGAATGAAACGAGCGTAGCGCAGGATGCGCGAAGCCGTTTCATTCACGAACGGAGAAAATACCGCAGACGGTATTTTCGCAGTGGCGACGGAGGTAACTACCTAACGCAGACAGTATTCGCTCGGGATTCTTAACCCATCACGACGGTGACGTGATGCGTCTTGCCGTCTTTGAAGGGCGTGATAATGTCACCCTTAATGACTTTGCCGTCAACTTTGATTTCCCGAACGCCACGGCTAATTCCTTTAGGGTTTTTGACATCGATCTCATACGTCGCGCCGCGGAAAAACCGCTTCGCTTTAAACCCCGGCCAATCTTTTGGGATCACCGGGTCGATGCGAAGACCTTCGCGCTCGGCATGCATTCCGCAAATCCAATCGATGGCAACGCGGTAAAGCCAGCCCGCTGAGCCGGTGTACCAAGTCCAACCGCCGCGGCCAAAATTAGGCGAATCGGGTCCGTCAACATTTCCCGGCGTGACATAGGGCTCAACAAAATAAAGATCCGGATTGAGTCCCCGGTAAGGCGGTGAGAAACTTTTGTATGCTTGAAACGCTTTGTCGCCTTTACCGACGATACATTCGGCAATAATGGCCCAAGTCGCCGCGTGCGTATAAACGCCGCCGTTTTCTCTGACCGACTGCGCATAACGGGTAATGTAGCCAATTGTTGCATCCGTCTTGGAATAACCCGGCGTCAAAAGAAGCGGGCCGTGTTCGCGGAAAAGATGTCTTTCCGCAGACTCCATAGCAATCTTCGCGCGTTCCGGAGTAGCGGTATCGTTAATAATCGCCCACGTCTGCGTGTTGAGGAAAATTTTTCCTTCATCGCATACATGGCTTCCGAGAGGCCGGCCGTCGTCGCGCGTAGCGCCGATGTACCATTGGCCATCCCAAGCATGCTTATTCACGGCATCTTTCATGCTGACCGCATGCTTGCGGTATTTCTTGGCCTTCTGTTCATCTCCGCGCTCTTCAACCAGCGGAGCGAACCGGGTGAGAATTCCGTAGAAAAATTGAGCGAGCCAAATCGATTCGCCCTTCCAGTGAATTCCAACATGGCTGAGACCGTCGTTCCAGTCGCACTCACCCATCAAAGGAATGCCGCGGGGCGAATGCCGGCTGATGACTTTCTCAAACGCACGAAGGCAGTGTTCGTAAAGGCTACCCTTTTCCTTTTTGCCCGTCTCGCGATCCGGCAAGAAATCAACTACGGTATCGAGAATTTTGGTGTCGTTCGTTTCATCAATGTAAAGGAGCGTAAGAAACGGAAGCCACAATAAATCATCGCTGCAGCCCGTGATAGCGCCCATCGTGGTCCCCGGATGCCACCAGTGATACACGGTGCCGTCTTGGAATTGCTGCTCGGCGTGAAGAAGAATTTGCTTTTTCGTAAGCGAGGAATCGATGGAAAGTAACGCCTGCGAATCCTGGAGCTGATCGCGAAAACCATAAGCGCCGCTCGATTGATAGTAAGCGCAGCGTGCCCAAATACGGGATGAAATGGCTTGGTATTTCAGCCAAGTATTCGTCATGAAATTCAGCGCATCGTCCGGCGTATCGACGGTCGTATTGGTAAGCAACCGGTCCCACATTGCTTTTACTTCTTTTAATCCGGCTTCCACCGCAGCTTCGGTTTTGTATTTCTTAATTATTCTCTCGGCGTCTTTTTTATCCTTAGGCGCACCGACGAGGAAAATAACCGTTTTCGTTTCGCGCGGTTTCAAATCTACGTCTACTTGAAGTGCAGCAATAGCATCGCCCCAACGGCCTTCGGTATTTTTGAGTTTACCTTCGGTAACCGAACGCGGAGCGCGGATATCGCCGTAGCGGCCGAAAAATGTTTCCTTATCGCCGTCGTAGGCAACGGGTGCGATATTGGAGCAAGCGAGAAATGCTTGGAGGGGCGTTTCGCTGAGGCCGGTTGAAATAAAACCGGGCACAAGCGCGGGCCGTTTAAAACCCCAAAGCGCGCCGAGGGGTTTTAGAATTTCCGTCTCCATAAAAGTTTTATGGAATTCACGGTGCGTCTCCCCGGCATTTCCGAGGCACCATTCAAAATAGGAAAAAACGCTGAGCTTGCGCGGTTTGTCGCTGTCGTTTCTAAGGGAAATTTTCCAGACTTCGACCGGCTCTTTGGCGTCGACGAAAATCGTTTTCTCTGTCGTAATGCCGTTGTAGGTGCTCGTCAGGATCGAATAGCCCTGCCCGTAGCGAACTTCGTAGAAATCAAAATTAGGACAGCAGGGCTTCCATGTCCCCGACCACACTTCTTTCGATGCACGGTCGCGGATGTAAATATATTTTCCCCATTCATCCTTAATTAAATCCTGCTCCCAGCGCGTAATGCGCGAGAGATTCGAATTATCCCGCCAGGAAAATCCCGAACCGGTTTGCGATTCGATAATGCCGTAGGTGCCGTTTGAAATAACGTTTACCCAGGGGCGGGGCGTATCCGGGCGTGTGATTACGAACTCGCGGCCATCGGCGCTGAAATAGCCGTATTTGTTTTCAAACTTTTTTTCTTCGATATCTACGGGCATTCCGTTTTTAGGTTTAGTTTTCACTTTCGCTTTTTTCGATTTTGCGTTGGCTAACTTAGGCATTGGATAAAATCTCCCTTAATGGATTTGGAATTAATCTTTCGAGGCAAGCATTTGTTCGATCTGAGGGGCCATTTTCGCTACCGCCTCAGCGGCTGTTTCCTTGCCGTTTAATAATAAATCGAGCTCCGGCTGAATAACTTTATTTTGAATTTCACGCCACTTGAAATGGAAGGGCGAATATACGACATGCTTCACCGCTTCATTGAGCATTCCTTTATTCTGCGGCGACTGGGGATCTTTGGCCCAGTTCTCGCCTTCCGCTACGGCCATGCGTGCGGGCTGGGCCAATCCGCGTTTGGCCAGTTCAATCTGTCCGTATATTCCGGTAAGCGCTTTGATCGCTTCCCACGCTTCCTTTTGATGCTTGGAACTTTTTAGAAGACAATACCCCGAACCGCCGGTGCCGAAATTCCGGATGCCGTCTTTATTTTTCGGGAACATGGCGACATCCCACTTAAAATCAAAATTTCTGAGGCTCGGCGTTTCCCAAATCCCGGAAAGAAACATCGCGAGCCTTCCGCCCGCAAACATTTCATCCACGCCCATACCCAGATTGGAAAGTGCTACGGGTGTCGGCATCACGCGGTATTTATTAATGAGGTCGGAGTAAAATTGAAGGCCGTCAATGGCCGCCTGAGTATTCACAGCCGCATGCTTCGGGTTTTTCACGTCATCGACAAGCTGACCGCCGTTTCCGAAAACAAAATTCATCCACGCCCAGCCGTAAAAGCCGTATCGCTCTATCCGTCCATCCACACCAGTTTTCGTCAACCTTTGCGCTTTGGCAAGCATATCTTCCCAAGTCCAGTCGTCGGTCGGATACGGTTCGCCCGCTTCGTCAAAAATATCTTTATTGTAAAAAACACAGGCAAACGGCGCCGTATCGCGCGGAATGGCGAGAAGTTTGCCGTCTACCGTAAAGCGATCGATGACTTGCGGAAAAAATTCTTCGGAGCTGAATTCCTGATCGTCTTTGATGAACGTATTCAGGTCAACCAAGACGTTTTTAGCGGCAAAATTGACAAAGAAATCGACTTCGGTGGCAATGACATCGGGCGCTGCGCCGCCGGCAATGCGTGTCAAAATTTTACTCACATAACCCGAATAAGGCGTATGTTCGAGACGTACTTTGATTTCAGGATGGCTTGCCTGCCATCCAGCAATGGCATCTTCGATAATTTTAATTTCTTCGGGGCTTCCCCAAAAAGCAACTTTGACTTCTGTGGGCGAAACGGCTTTTAAAGAGGCAATGGACCCGGCTTCGGTGGAAGCGGCACCTTGATTTACATCGGTTTTTTTCGAACACCCGGAGAACATCAAACTTAAAAGAACGGCGGAACAAATAAAATTCTTCGCGCTTTTATGCACTGAGTTAAACCTCGCGTTGATCTATTGGGTTTCGGGCGGGGCTACGAAGGTCAACCAATTGCCGCAAAACAGGTTACGAAAAATGTGCGAATTATATCAACCTCTATTAGGGCTGTCAATCGTTCCCTCACTGCTTAAGTTATGCTCCATGAATTGAAACGTGAATAAAGGAAAGTAATGCAGATTACGCGGCTTGGGAAACAAGGGTTTGGATACGAGCATCTTGAGCAAGCTTGGCAAGAGCGCTGACAAAAGCGTTGGGGCTCGTAATCCATACGCGCCCGCTTGCATCTACAACGAAACCAAAAACATCGCGGATTTGATTGCGAAGCGCGGTCGCGCCGCTAACGTCGGCTTCGGCTGCCAAGTGAGCGGCTTCTTCAATTAAAGCACGCACGCGGCCTTGAAGAGAAATGGTCTCTTCGCTTGAAACGCCCCGAACCTTTATAAGTTTTCCATTACCGGTAAGCTGAACAAGAAGCGCGTTAATATCGTCGAGGATTTTCGTTTTACTTCCAAAAACACCCCCGATGAGACGCGGGCCAAGCGGTTTAGTGAGCGACACAATATCCCGCGAGCGAACGGTGGGCGGCATGCGTAAAATTCGGCTCGCTCCAAAATAATCGAGCGCTACTCGGTTCACAAATCCTTCGCCTTCGCCGGCATCCCCCTGCGGAACAATTAAAGCATCCTGGCTGGGATTATACAATGCTCTAAACGATTCCCGTACTCCTTCAGGACCCGTCCAACCATCCGACGTCGAAATAAACGCTGCGCCTTGATTAGGCCCGGCGACTTTTCCAAGATCTGCCCGGAGCTCGGGATTTCCTTCGGCAAGCGCGGTGAGCATTTGCCGAATACCGACACGTTCGGCAAGTGTTCGGGCTCGTGCAAATTCTTCGGCTGAAATTTCTTGACGCGGCTGAATGGTAGCAATAACTTTTTCTCTGAGTTCCGGCGAATCAAATCCGACAATCGGCATTGTAAGCCCGGCCGTAATCATAACTCCGAATCCTGCAACGATCGCTTCGGGTGTTGAAAAATTCGGTCCGAGTCTGGCGCCAAACGCATTCGCGACATCCGGCAAGGCCTCAAGCCTTCCTAATCCCGGCAATTCAAACGAAACTGGTTTTTCAACTTTTCCAAAACCAGTTGCTGGCTTAGTTACAACTTTCGCCGGCTTCTGCTTCAAAACTGCCTTATCTAAAATTGTAATGTGATGCACCGACCCAATTGTTTGATGACTAATGCGCCGGCTCTCTTCTATTCTCTTCATTACGCTGACCAAAGAGCGGGCGAATTCCGAAGGAAGTATTCCAGATTTTAAATGGAACATTATTTCTACTGCTGATATTTCTTGCCAGCCGACTTCTTCCCCGGGCACAAGCCCATCGTAATCTTCACCTTTTGGAAAATTGACTTTCAAATCCGTAACGCCGTCTGGATATTTTGTATCCTTATTTTCCAAGGCCGGTATTAATTCTTGAAGCGTTTTTGCATCGGTAATATCAGCACCGAAGCCGGCGGACGTAGGCCAATCGAGATGAGCGTGCGCAGCCAAGGCGGCGAAAATTTCGTCGGCATAATATGTCGAAAGATGCTTTATTTGCTGATCGAGTAAATGAGCTTTTTCAAACAATTCAACGACTCTTAAAGAAGCCCCGAGGCCGGGGGCATCGTATCCGATCGACTTCTCCGACGACAGACCATAAATGTACAGACGGGCTGCTGTCGCTTCTCTGCGTTTTTCCACTTTAACACCCACATAGCGCCATGCCCGCATATGATGCGTGATGAAATCGCGCAAACCTTCTGTGTAATACGCGCTGTTGCCGTCAAATGCTCTCTTAATTTGTTCAACGATAGATACAACATTTCTTTTGTAAAAAGGTCCCTTGAAGATAAACGGGCTCCTGCGCCTAGGATCAATACCGGCGATATCGGCCAATTCCTCTCGAGTACCGTCGTCATTGAGTTCCGCGGCGCCAAAGCCGCGGTGGCGTTCCACCTTATATTTAGCCATAGCTTTTAACTGATCACCAAAATGCTTTTGCGCCCAATTTTTTGTCTCTTGTACAGAAGCGTGTAACATAACCGCACCGGCTGACTTCTCAGGTCCAACAGGAAATCGGTCTGAGCTGCTGATATAGCCTCGGACCGCTTTCCATTTCTCACCCAGAATTGTGCTTAGCCTTTTCGCTAATGCCGCGCCGATCTTATTTTTTTCTAGAGAGCCAAGACCGAGCGACTGATACGTAGATTCGATCTGAATATCAGTCCTTGGTTTACCCGAAATTTCAGAGACTACTTCCATTACCATGTTTGCAACATCATAACTTTCAGCTTCAACTGCGACCGGAGCCGATGGTTTAGCCGGAGCGCTCACTTTCTCATCCAGCACTGTTATCACCAATTTTTTCTCTTCCCAATGATATCCTTGCTTCGCGACTTTTACTTTTCTATTAATGTCTGCCCGGAGCTTAAGTTTGCCAAAGTCGATTTCGATATCATGATTTGAAACCTTAGCACCGATTTTTCCAAAGAAGGTCTGAACCAAATCTATAAACTGATTTCCATTTTTTAATGGAAGTTCATTCAACAGAAATGTGTATCTCCCACCTTTTATCGCGGCCAAGTCCAATTCGATGGACGTAACCTTATCGCGCAAAAGACTTGCCTTATCCTGCGGTGACATGAGTCTTAAATCGTGCAGTGCTTGAAGCACCGATTCCGCTTTTTCAATTCTCGCGCCAAAGCCGGCATCTCGCTCAGCGTCTCTTCGCTCAATCTCTGTAACCCACTGTGAATCCTCCCAAAGAATATTTCCGGTGATGTCTAATGTGGCAACGGGAGTATCTAAATGTTCCAAATGAAATTTGCCGTCGTCTGATTTGCGAACGGTGCCTGAAATTTTTGAGGGAGCCAAACCGCTTTTAAGGAAGGTGTCCCCGCGCCAAAGAACTCTTTCAATCTCTCCGTCTCTAATCGAAACAAATGTGCCGTCCGGATGAAACGCCCGCTCGGGAGGTGTCGGGATCCATGCGGTAAGCTTAGGATGCGTTTTAAAAACTTTTCTTTCGCGGGTTGGCGGAATCCGCCGTACGAAATCTGCCATACCTACAAAGGGGGCGCCGCTTGCTTCCATAGCAGACGTTATCTCAGGGAAGCGCGCTATTTCCATAAGAGAATCATAAAGAATATCTTCCGGTGCAAGCAATATAGAAGAACTGCCGCCGCCAATATACGTGAGCGTGTTACCCTGGTCCTTGGCCAGCATCGACATAATCCTTAAGACGCTATTTGCAATGCCGGTCATCTTTTCTCGGTGTCTAGTGCCAAGCTGATCTGAAAACGGTACATTACTCATCTTGTCCAAATAAATCCCAGGCATAAATTCATACATGCTCCAAACGTTCCCGGGCTCAACGATAAGTTTGGCGTACCTAACCAAACCGGAATCTTTGTCTACCTCCAACGAAACCCAGAGCCTATTTTGATTCAGCGTAAGCGCCTTTTTGAATTTTCCGCGCGAATCCCACTCAAGCTCATCGATTTTATTTCCAAGCGGATCGATCGTGAGGATCCAGCGGCCATTTTGGTCAAAAAACCGCTTTGAGCCAAGCGCTGAAATTTCCACCAACTTTAATCCGGTTTGAGAAGAAACGACCGTGTAGGAATCGGATTGGCCGACCGTACCTTGTTTGATCAGCTCAGAGAGCTCACCGGCGCGCGTCTTATCCATCGTGTAATTTCCAACTAGCAGGTTTGCCAACTCTTCCGTTGAATTCGCGCCGAAGCCGGATAGTTTGCGAACCGAATCAACAGTTTCGGCTAAATGATTTCTTGTCCCGGCCAAAACGACCGAAGCTTCTTCGTGTTTTAAAAGTTCGCCATAGGCGTTTGCAGGATCCGTATCCGGCGATCCACTGATCGGCCTGTTTAAAACAATCGCCTTGCCTTGCGTATGAAGAATCTTTGCCAAATCAAGATTTTCTAGAAAAACCCGGGCGGGCATTTGAATAACATCCAAGTCGCCCAAGAGATTTTGCTCTACGGCAGCGCGGAGAATTTTTGGATCGGAAATGGAAGCGCCTATGAAACGAATCCCGCCGAAATTTTCTGCTCGGAGGCGCTTCATTTCACTCATCACGGCTTCATCTCTCAAAACCTCAAGCGTTGTCTTATGAATGTATAAAAGATCGATTTTGCCTAAGAGGCCAAGACTCCAAGCCAGCGAAGCCGCCAAATCATCTTTTCCGTGGGTCACGCGGGATTCGCCGGTTGCGGAGTTAAACTCTTCGCCCCATTTTGTTGCAATGAATGCCCTATCCCGCCACTCTCTATGCTTATAAAGAACTTTACCCAACCGGCTTTCGCTGGATCCATAAGCGGGTGCGGTGTCAATCATCACGGTGCCTTCTTCATTACCCAAGCGTTCAAAAGCACCGGCTAAAAAGGTTTCGATTTCTTGTTCGCTAGGATCCGTATAAGCTGAATTTTCGGGCGGCCATTGTCTTCCCATCCAAATGGTTCCAATGCCTAGCGGAAAAAACTTCTCGCCCGTCCTGCCAAATTCACGAAAGAGATTTGCGGCGCCGAAGCCGAGGGACTGAGCATAGGATTCAAGCCGGGCTTTTAGGAATGAAAGATTATTCGTATCAGCGGCTTTTTCTACAACATTCAAAACAACACTTACGATTTCTTTCGGAATTTCCGGAAGCGGCCGTCCGTCTAAGAGAATTTTAAATTCTTTCAACTCCGCATCGAAGGAGACGTCGTAAAGATTGAGGCCTTTGGCCGAGGTTTTCTCAACAGTGAGATCGAGTATTTTGTTTGCACCCCCAAGACTTAAGCCGTGTACGACAAATTTAGCTGCGTCATCCCCTTCTTCGTGAACAATATTTATTTGCGTATTTAGGTATCGCTCAAAGAGGCCGAAGAAATCGCCGCGCTCGTTGGTGAAAAATTCTATAAAATATCCCTCTTTCGCATTTTTAATTCTGGCCATAGATTTCATGGTGTGACCATCACGTTCCAGCTCGGATACGGTTTGTTTAATATTCGTTGTCTCGAAAGCGACATAACGGAAAGCCGGACCGTTTTCTTCGAGGAACCCCCTATTAAATCCGCCGCGGCCGATCGGTTCCACAAATTCAAAAAGGTCGGAAGCAGCACCTGATTTTACGAACGGAACAATACGGACATGCACGCCGCCATCGATGGAAAGACGGTAGCCGTGTGATTCGGACAATTCAGCGGGAAATTGATCTTTTCCGATTACAAAAGTTGTGAGCGTATCGCCTATCACGGTCGTCACAGAAGATCCCATCCACGTAAGTATGTCTTCTTTCTTTTCGCGAGCGAATTGTTTCAATGCTTTTAAAGTCGGGTGCGGTTTGCTGGCCAGATCGTTTAAAATTTCTGCCTCGCGAAATGTGAACGGAAGCGGTTCGCCAAATTCTATGCCAGCACCTCCATCAACATATTTTACCGGTCTCAAATGCCTGAGCGCGCCCGGCATCACCGGACCCATCGCGTCCCTCTTTTTCGCGACGAAAAGATCCCAGAGCCAACCGCCTTCGTCACTTGTTGCCAGTTTTCCAAATTCAGCCATGGCATAATCGGCGCTTTCTGCTACCGTATGCGTATATGAATAAAGCACGGTGTCGAATGTCGCAAGCATGGCGCGTACGCGGGTTACGGGTTTCTCTTCACCCTTTGGAACAAGACGTTTCCCGCTCGGCGTCTTAGGCACAGCGGCAGAAAAAGACATATCGATGAGTGTTTTTAATTCTTCTTTAAGAATTGGAAGATCTGAGTCTCTGAAGAACAGGTCAAGCCATGCTAAAACATTTTTGTGTGCTGTTTGCATCCTACCGTCAAATTCAGGCGCGTATGGCGAGGTATCCGCCAAAATCAATTTTATTTCCGCTTTAAGGTTGTTGTAGAGCGCTTTAACCGTACGATATTCATCCGATTTTAACTGTTCATCTTTAAGTTGCTGCCAGGATTTATTGGCGCGCGACTGCGGATATTTTTCAGGAAGCCAAGCTTTAGAATCTATGCTCTCTTTTACAAATTCAGCGGCGATATCGAGCGAACGCGCGACGGCATTGCCGGCGGACGCAACTTCATCTACCCAACCAATATGTTTAGCTACACGGGCTTTCACCCCTCCGCCAGAAACAAGAATTTTAAGAGCATTGGTTAAACCGACTTGGAAAGGAAGAAGGAAAACTCCGCCCGCACCACCCAGCACGCCGAGCGTAATTTCGGGCTGCGCCATTTCGCCTTTGGCTTCGTCAATGACGGTGAGAATATCGTTTTCAGTAAATTCTGCGCCGCCGCCGCGAGCCGATCCATGGACGGCAGAAATCGTAAGCACACCCATGGTATCCCACAATTCTCTATTTATGGCCCAAACTTCCGAGAAATACCGGCCGTAATCCGCAACGGCTTTTTGCGCGGCTTCCAAACTGGTTTTCATAGCTTCGTTACGCGCTGTATGAAAACCATTAATGAAAGCTCCGGCAGAAAATACCGGGCCTATGCTTGATTTAACCAGCGCTGATTTTTTCCCCTGTTGGAATCGAGCTGTAGCATACACTTTGAACTGCTCCATTTTGCGATGCAGTTCTTGGATATCTTCCACGCTCATAGCATTAGCCGCTTCGCGATTATCAAATATGGACCAAACAACGCCGGTATCGCTTAAAACTTTGAATGAAAAATGAGCATTCTTTTTCTCATTTAAAACCAAACGAGCGGCCGCGAGATTTTCGATGAAGGCGGGAGAATTTTCGGCGGCGAGGAGCAGACGTTCGGCGTCGACAGTATCAATCAGTACTTGAACCTCATGATCGAGAGGAATAAAGGCGAAGAGAAGGGCTTTAAATCTCGACGGGCTGCGTACGCCGGCCGTTACAACACTATAAAGCTTTTTCACTTGGTCGGCGCTAAGCTGCATCTCGGTGAAAAGAACTTTGTTTGCTGCTTCTATTATTTCTTTTTCTTGTTCGGTTCCACCAAGATCAGTGCCAAATCCGGCGGTTGGAAAATAAACTTGGCGGGCTTCCCAGCGGGCTTCAGCGAGGCGGCTGAACGCATGAGCAAACAGTTTGTCTGATTTAACCTTAGATTGTTCAATGATCTTATCCATATGTGCCGTTAGAAATTCGTAGGTATTTTGATCACCCATCGTAGCGGCTGAAAGTTGGACAGCGGCGAGTAAATGCGCTCTTACGTTTGCTTCGAGCAAGTTTTCGGAAACAAGCTCATCCATCGTGCCGGACGTGCTTGCGTCGGCGAGAAGAGATCGGAGCGTGCTTGCATAACCGGCTTGATCGCCGGCGGCAATGGCCGCGAGGAGAAAAACGATCTGGCTCCTCGCTTTAGTAGAACGCCCCGGTGTGCCGGGAGTTATGTCTTTTGGTTTTTTTATTTTTTCAATTAACCGAATTACTTTTTCTTTATTCTCCTCATATTCGTATCGCGTTTCTTCCCGTGAGGCATAGTAACGAAGGAGATGCATCCAAGCGCGACCGACATAATCGTCTTCATTCCCATCTTGCGCTAAAAGATCGAGCGCCATCCGTAAACGCATGGCGTATCTGGAAGCAAGACGATCGTCTCCGATAATCTGAGTGTTGGCTAGGAGAATCCCGGCCATCCAGAGTTTTTCGGTCCTGTTTGGATCTTTTGAATAGTTTGACAGCGCCGGTTCTAATAGCGAACTGAGTTTTTTACTAACTTCGTCAAAAACTTTCCGGTTGCCCATGAGCGCTGAAGATGCGAGCGGCGCAATTAAAGGATACGCCTCATTCTGCTTTAAAACCGCGGCGCTAACGGATTCCAAATCTAAAGCTAACTGATCTTTCCATGCCCCGGTCAACTCCGCCAAATTTCTTCGCGGCTCTGCCGGCCATGAGATCCCGGCTATTTCCGCAAGACGCTGGAAAATATCGTTCGCAACGAAAGTATTTAGAAATTCCAATTCATCATCGGTTAAATCCGCTTTTTCGAATAATTCTTCGACTATTTCCGTTTGAATCGAGGAATGTATCATGAAAGACCCGGACATTTCGCCCGTTTCAGGCGCCGTCGCTACTTCGGGGACAGCTTCGAAAGATCCGGATTCTATTAAAGCCCGTAAACTTTCTGTTTTTATTTCTGCCGCCGGCGCGGGCGCCAAATAGCTCCGGAGGGACGTGCCGTAACGAACAAAACCTGTCGCGATGACTTTCGAGATCTTAACGCCGTGCGCACGAACTTTGTGGGTCGCAAATTCTTCTTTAAATGCTTTAAGAGCCGCTATGTATCGTTGCCGGTTGGATTCAAATACGGTCTGCACCTTCTGAAAAATACGATCGGATTCTTCGCCGGCTGCCAGTGAACGATGCCTGTTAGGCTTAGCTGCGACAACTACGGCATCACTCATATCAACTTCATAATAAACCGGCATAGGCATGTGCTTGAGATCATGAACTTCGGCTAAGTAATAATTCGGTTTACCCTCGACCGGTTTAAAGACAACGACATTCTCGGGTTGCCCGGGTATATAAAGTTCAAATAACAAACCCTCCCGCCTCGAACGATTGTGTACTTGATGCACGGTATCGTGGTCTACAAATCCCCCCATATATCTCAAAGGCGTTGAAAGCTCGCCTGAAGTCATCCTCACTACTTGACCGCCAAGCTCGATAAAGCTTTTCGGAGGGTTGGGCAGCGCAAAACGCTGGTCCAGATATTTTCGGGTGAGCGGAGCAACGATGCCGAGTTTTCCATCATGATCGTGAACCGGCGTAAATCCGCCCGGTTTGAAGAGATGAATAAAGATGGCATACCCTTCTTCTCCGGGAAGTTCGAAAACGAGATTTCGAAAATATTGCATATCGCCGGTAGGATGTTTTAAAAGAAAAGGAAGGACATGCTCAAGCCATCGTCTATGCATAAACCAGTCTTCCACATACTGAGAAAGTTCGTCCCCAAGCTTTTGTTGATAGCCCAAGGGTTTTCCATTGTGTGGGTTATTCTTAACGGTCTCGCTCACAATTAATTTAAGATCGTGCAGAAGAAGATTTACACCTTCGTATCCCCCGATTTGTAGCGCTTTAATGATGTATATCGCCGGCGATATCGATTTCGTACCGTCCGACGTGGTCGCCTTCTCAGAACCGAATTCCAAAACCAAATTGCCTTTTAGAGTGTCTGTTTCTGGCTTGATTGTAATCCCAAAAAATTCCGCGCTTTCCCTAAGTTGTGCTAGTTTTATATTAAGTGAACCGTCGGAGGTACCGGCCAAGCGAACGGTAACGTTCCCGGCTTTGTCGGCGGGATCGTAAGAAACGCCAGCCCCTTCGCTCGCCCGGGGTAGAATTTCATTTGCAATAAATTCCGAGAACCAAAAATAAAAAAGCTCCCGATTTTCTTTGACAAAGGCATTCAAATCCTCGTGGGCTTCCACAAGAATATCGGATTCTATTGCATTGGTCGTCACACCGATTCTCGTTTCTAAGGCCCGGGACAAATCTTGTATTCTTTCCCGATGCTCGAAAAGAAACTCTTCCCTCGGATTATCATGTTTGGCTGAATGAAGATCATAAAATTCATCCACAAGCTCTTCTATCGTGCTTTCTTGCGGTTCAACCGCTGCCGGCATCTCCGGCACGCCAAATCCTGCGGGATTTAATCCGGTTTCCACATGGTAGCGGGGGTGAACTCTTGCCACATCATCTACATACCGCGGACTTTTATTCAACTCACGGATAAGAACTTTTTGGGTACCGGCGGCGGGATGAGCCGCGGTAGGTAATCGATAAATAAGGAAGGGATCCCCGCCCCTCTTCTCCGGACGCGCAAGACCTGTCAATCTATAACCGCTTATTTCCTCAGCAACACCATGGAACCCAGCGGCCTTGGCTTCTTTAATTAAAGTCGCTACGCTATCTACCTTATTTTTTGGGTGCGCACTCGCACCAAACCCAGAAGAGATGACTTGGGGGTAAAGCAGTTGATCGACGACTTCTATAATTGTAGATAACACACCAACATCGCCGTACTCGGCAAGAGTGACCGCAGGACTAACCGGAACAGCATCTTCTTCCGTCGCCCCTTCAATCTTTCCGGCTTCATAATCAAGCTTATCTTGGGCGATCTGGCGAACGATCCTAAGCACTTTTCTAAGATGCGGGCCGAGTACTGTTTTTACTTGTTCCGCACCGTGGTCCGCTTTTAGAATTTTCTGTGCAAGATCAAAAAGCTCCTTCGCTGACGCGCGGCGGCCTATGGAACCGGCGAGAAACCGTAATCCGATTTGAAGACTTTCCACTTTTTCTAAATTACTCAAATCTTCTGCGGGGACGGCGGACTTCATTTGGTCGAGCAAAGCTAAAGCGTTCTCATATTGCAGAGCGTAAATGAAATTCAGAAATTTGTCTTTGCCGGGGTGTTTCCACAAAGCCGGAATGCTTTTTAAATATTCGCGGACGGCTACTTGCTCCGGCAAGATATGTTCTTCAAGCTTTAGGGCAACCCATGGCACGGCTACTTTCGTAATTTCGGCAGACACCAGATCGCTGAAGTCCGGTCTCATAACAGCCCGGATATTGACGTATTGATTCAGGCGCGCCATCGCCCGCTTTGCCGTCGCCAAATTTTTATCGTTTAGCCACAGTCCCGAATCGATCCCGTATAGAGCGATTGTTTCCCAACGGTCGTTGCGTAATGTTGATATTTGAATAGCCGATTCATACCCGCCCGAAGGCGGCTGTGCCGAAACTAACGCAAAATGGAAAAATTGACGGGTAAGCGCCGTCCGGCCAACGGTAAGGACAAGGGGTTTACGGAGCGGATAGATATTAATCGGCACCGGTAATTTTAACGGCGTAATTTCTGCTCGATACGCGCCGAATCCGGCGGCTGGGCCGCTTTGATCGGCGCTTCCCGGCAACATACGCTGGGGAGGTTGTACCGGCTTTGCTGACAGCTGAAAGTCACTTGGGCGCGACGGCAGAGCGCGATCGGTATCACGCAATGGCTCTCTAAAGCCGAGCTGCTTTTTCACCTGAGCAATGGCTTCGTTCAAAAGAGGTAGTACCGGGATCAAATGTTTATCTGTCCGGTCTACATGCGAAATAGAAGGATCCATGATGGTCTGCATTTTTTCTAAGATGGCCAATACACCTTTTAAATTTGGAATGCTTTTCAGTGATTTGATAACTTTCTTTGCGAAATAATAGGAAAGCCCGACCAAAATAGCCGCGTCGTGTCTTCCTTGGGTTCTTTCGCCTTCCGGTTTGCTGGCAATTTTAGGATCTATTTTGGGAGCATCCAAAAGATAAGCGTCGATATTGGCCAGCACGGCATGGTCGTCCAGCGCAATTTTATCTTTATCTTTTTTCCGGCCTGTTTGGGCAGCTCTCAATTCTGCCTGCTGCTCATCTTTTTCGTTAACATCTTCCTGGCTTAACCAAGGGTAAAAAGCGATAATCCAGAGTACTTTCTCGGCATGAATGCGTACGGCATCGGAAACGGTGGGCGCATTAAATACCGCCGTAAAATAATAAAGCGCCAAATTGTTTGCTTCTCGGTTCCAACCGTAGCCTTCTTCCAATTCAAATGATTTTTTCTTTGCCTGGCGAATCGCTTCCCTCGTATTTTCCATCATTTCGTAATATCTGGCGTATCGCATCTCGATCTGCTCGGCGCGGTTTTGAGGCTTATCAATTTTACGCTCCTCGGGCTTGACAAAAAATGTCCTCTCTTCGCCGGATATCATTTGGAAAAAGGATTCGACCGCCTTTTCCGGCCCGTGCGCTAAGAGGAATAAAGTGAGAATAAACAAGAGAGTCTTGATTAGGTCCTCATTGTCTCCAAACTTAAGTTTCAGAAAATCTCTGAAAGCGGGATGACCGGCCAAATCCGAAGCACCGATAATTTTTATCACTTGTTCGCCAACTTCTTTGGTTACTTTTCTGCGCTGATTTTTTGCCAGGGATAAAATCGTAGATTGTCTCCCAAGCTCCTTAGTCAGGTCGGGTGCATCGATTTTTTCTCGTAGAAAATCATACATGCTTTTATAGAGTACGTCGTCCGTACTTTGAGGAACCAACTCGCCTTTCCGGGCATATTCTGTTAAAACGTGAATCAACTCGAGCACTTCATCCGTAAACAAACCATGCTCGACTTGGTAATTCAAATATTCGGCAACCCGTTGTTTGATCATTTCAAGATCAACGACACCCGGGAATCGTTTGTCCAAAGCCAGGGCCAACAAGTCGATAAACACAGGGCCGTCTTGCTCTTCCTTTTTGAGACGAAGCGTACTTTCTGTTTCAGCCGCCATTTCGGCCGTAAGCGAAGGGCTTTTAAGAAAAAGCCGCAAAGCCGCATGATAATCGGCCGCCTTTTTTCTGGATTTCTGAATCCATTCCAAATGAATCGGCAAGGTAGTCTTTTCGAGAGTGCCGATAGCTTTTTTTAATCTCTCTTCCTTGGTGCTAACCTGGCTAACCGCTTCGGTCATGGCCGCTTGCTCTTTAAGCGCTTTTGCTTTTTCAGGCTCAATGGCTTTAAATCGTTCCTTAATGCCGTTTAGTTCCCCCTGAATTTCGCCGTTGCGATCTTCCATTTCAGAAACAGACCGTTTGGATGCTGTTAAATGTATATACAGCTGTCTCAATCTATGCTTGGCCTCTTCTTTTTTCAACCCAGCTTCACTTTCTTGGCCTTTTATTTTTGGAATGAAAGCCATAAAAAAATCGCCCAATCTCCCAAGCAATAACCGAAGAACAGCGGCAACCCGCTTGTGCCAGGGAAACTCCCCTATCTGGTCGTTGAGCCGTTTTTGATACGTGAATCCCGCCGTTATCGATTGAACGTTAGTCTCTTTTTCGCTTTCAAGTGCTGCTTGGCGCTTGCGTAATTCCATTTCTTCCTTATCAAACTCACCAACTTTGGCATTGATGGTGCGGGCGGCTGTGGTAACGGACTTAATCTGATCGTCCAAACCCTCAAGTTCGCCGTACGCTTTTGCGGCGTCTTCCCGGTAAGCGTAATAATCTTTGATGTTTTCCTGTTTTTCCATGCTGAATTTCTTGGCGAGCCCGGCGGTTTTCCGCAAATACTGCGCCAACTCCGTTAAAACTGCTTTGTCGCCTTTCGCATCAAACTGCGATACCACATGCGCAAAGAGATGGAGCGCGGCGATGGCTTTATGGTAATTGGTGGTGAGATGTTGCTCGTACCACTTAACCGTTTCTTTAATGGAAGCCATGCCGAAAAAGTTCATGATGCGTTTAATTTGCTTATCAAGCAGATCGTTTCTTCGGAAGGTTTCGTAACCGTCTAGAATGGCCGTCCGTAAAGCTTTTGCTTCGTCGGTCTTAAGCGTACCTAAAAATTCATCGCTAAAATAATTGCTTAAGAGAATCTTGCCTTTAATTTCCAAATTTGCTTCCCGCTTAATCTCAAACATGACCATTTCGCGGACCTTTTCTCTCCCGCCTTCGATCAAGCCCGAAGAGGAAGTGCTTAGAATAAATTCGATAAAAAAGCTTCTGGACGCATCGCCCAGTTTGAAATAACGCTGATCTTCTAGGAGATAGGCAATAACTTCGTTGGGGAAAACGCGCATGATTTCATTGAGCTTGGCTTGTATGAACGTGGATTTCTCTGAACTTAATTTCATCAAGTTTGTTAGGATAAATGAAAGCCGGTCGGCGTGCGCGGGCAAAACAGCACCAGTTTCGGAATCCCGATGAACGCCGTATTTCATGCTGTTCAAATACTGCGCCTGCATGGTTTTCGTGCCGTGGGCATAACGGGATTTGAGGTTATCAAAAAATTCATTCGGCCAAGCCAGGACGGCGAAAGAGAGGATCGTTTCGATCGCTTGATCGTAGCTTTCGTAACCACCGTATTTTTTCAAAATAGCAGCATTCGGGTCTGCCTCGTAAATCTTCCCCACGCTGAGAAACTGCGTGTCCGCCGCCAGGAAGAAATCCCTGGATACCTTGACATAAAAAGCGAGCGTTGCGCTTATGAACGGTTTTTCTTTCCGCTTGCTTTCATCAGCCAAGCGGGCGGCAAAACGCATCATGATGTGAATTTGAAGCTCGAGCCATTCTTTTCTGCTCGTTTCCGAAAGAACGCGATTGATCTGCTGAAGAATAATCCCGAACGTAAGCAGATATTTCTCTGCAAGCTTATGGTTTTTGCTCTGTTCATAAAAAAGAAGTTTTTCGGCTTCTACAACCATACGATCGAAAAGCCATTGGAAGGAGCGGAATTGAATTTCGGAGCTGCCCTTGAGAAGACCTTCCAAATTTTCGGCAAGCGCCGGATCGGTATCCCTTAAAATTTCATCTGTTATCGCCATAAATTCTACCGGCTTCAACCGACGTTGCATAAGAAGATGCGCTATAACCAAGCCGACATGCGAACCTTGTAGCCCGGATGCAACCGCGTCCTTCATGAGCCGGACGGCGCGGATAGTATTATCGTTGGGTTGGCCGGCCGCAATATCGCGTAAATCATTCCGGAGCTGCGCTTCATCCGCCCAGACTTGCGTATCGAGCAGCGCTCCAACAATCGCTTTGTCACTTAAAATTCTGGTTATAAGCTGGGTCGGGTTTGCCGCGGCTGCTTCCAAAAGTGCGGCATCAAGCGCCGGAGGCAGTTGAATGAGACCTGGGGCCCCGCCCTTAGCCAAATTAATCATGCGCTGTGCAGCATCCCGCAAAACTGGGAGCAATGGATCGTCCTGATCAGCGCTTTTATCGCCGGGCGTTTCATCATCTGCACCCGCGCCCGCTATGGCTCCCGCTACGCCGAATCCGAAAAGGCGGCGGTCCTGTCTCGTGACATCGATGGCCTCGGATGAACGCACCGTGATAAAGGCTTTTCCTTGAATTATTTTTTCGAAGCCAATCACTATCTCAAATGTTTCGGTTGACGCTTCATCATGTAAATTCATAGGAGCCCGAAGAATAAGCATGCCGCCCAAAGGTAAGTCCACGTCGTACTCGGTTCCGTCTTTTTTAGGAGCGCCCCTTGGTCGCTCATAAAGAGGCCGGGGTGCTTCAACTGCCTTTTCCCTCATTATTCCGAATGTTCCTTGCGGAGGGTTTGCCGGTGCGTGATAAGCGATGCTTACCTTTTCAGGCAGAAAAAGACTCATTTCTGATACCGGCACAGTTTTATTACCCGATAGCTTAGCGGACAAGGATTTAACTACGGCAAGACTCATGCGGCCCGCGTATCCGTATCTCCGCCTCAACTGAAGGGGCGTGAGCGAACCGTCTAGAAGCGTGCCGGTGAAAAACATTTCTTCTTGCAGTTTTTGTAGCAAACCACCGAGTTCGTTAAGTTTGCCGCCGGAGGCATCGTTGACCCATGATTCTTCCTTCACCAGACTTTGCATTTCACCGACAATGCTTGCAAGATTTCCGATAAGCGCGGCGGCATTGGCCTCCTGCCGGCTTTCTAGGATTGTTTTAACTTCGTCGATACCCTGCATAATGAGACTGGCGCTGGCGGGGGCTCGTGTAAGCTTCATTCTTTTAGAATGAATTCTTTGGCGCTCGATTACTAATCCAAGAAATTTGTCCGTTTCATATTCTTCGCCCTTTAATCCTTCTGACGCGGCGCTGATTTCTTCGTACCTCCGATCATAACTTCCTCGCGCGCTCTCCATTTTTTCTTTTGCGGCTTGGGCAACCGGCCGGACATCATTCAATATAGGAAGCCACCTATCAAATCGAATCCATACGTTCTCCTCGGTTTTCATAATTTGCGTATCCGCGCCGAAGCCGGTGATAAGAGAGGTGATTTCGACGCCGTTGACGATATCGGTGAATTCGGTGGCTGGTTTGGCGCCGAGAAATACGGGAACGATGTCTTTAAGAACCAGAATGGTGTTGGCTTCAACTCCTTTTGCCGCAGTTGTGGTTGAGGCCGCAGCGTGGGGCGAAAGGAAAATTTGAGCCTGAAAAGCTTTCTGAAGCGCCGCGCGTTCGCTATCGATGTCGAGATCGCCGGCGTAGATCCCGCCGTTTTCCACATAGCGCCTCACCAGCGCGGAATTCATAAAAGAACTTCGGGCCGTATTGACGATAATTTTATTTTCCCCAGCCGCAATCAGTGCGGCGAGTTCCGCTTCGCTCATGGCCAGGTCTTCTTTGTCGGGAAGATGAGTGGAAATAAGGAACGAACGCTTGAATACTTCCTCGCGCGAATCAAGGAGCGTAACGCCGTGCTTGGCCGCTTCTTCTCTGTGCTTCGCCGGCGTGCGGGTCCATGCCACAATTTTAAAATTTACTCCCGATATTTCTCTTAACTGATTTAGTTTTTCGGCGTAACGAACAGCAATAGGCCCGAAACCCAGAATACCAACGGTCTTGCCTTCCAATTTTTGCAAAAGCTCGCGTAATTGCGCAGTGGATACGGCAGGATAGACTTGCTCGGCTAACGATTTATCCCAATACCCGGCGGGAGCCCGCAGGGAATTTTTGGCTTGTTTAACGGCCGCATCGAAATATTCTTCCAGCGGAACGGTAAATATATTACGGAATGAGATACTGTCGGAAACATCTTCGCCGCGGAGAAATACCCCGGGTTGGGCGGAGGGCGTTACACGGTAAAGACCGTTTAAAGATAATCTCAAAGCAAAATCGGCTACCGACTCCTCACTGCCCCGCGTCTTGGCGACGGAAATGCCCAAATCTTTTGCCGCTTGGATATCGACATTATCTATCCCGATCCCGGCGCGAACGAGTATTTTTAAACCGCGCTCTTTGGCGAATTGGAGAACGTCTCTTTTCAGAAGAGCTTTGGTAGAGCCGCGCAAAACAATAATAGCAGGCCGTTCGCGCTCGATTACGTCACGCAATGTCGCTTCATCTTTGCCAAGGCCTGTGCCGGGAATTATTTTTGCTTGGTGGCCTCCTCCGATATCGGCAATGATTTTTGCCAATTCACCGCTGATAATTCCTTCGGTATCATCGCTTGCCGGCGAATCCGCCAGCCAAATCTTTACTTCCGCCGCACCAAAGCCAACGCCGTAGCGATCTTTCAAAATACTCCGGACCTGATTTGCAAAAGGAGCGCCTAAGACGGTTTCCACAACTTGGCTGATCCGGCGCTGAAGATCTTGATAAAATTCCTCAGGCGCGCCTATAGCCGGGTGTGCTGCAAGCCCTGTTCTATAGATCGGGTGTATTCCTTTACGCAAGTTTTCTATGGCGTCCAGAGAAGCGAGCGCTAGGCCCTCCGGCTCAATGGTAGTCATTGGGAATCTTCCCAACTGAAGTTCTATAATTTGAGTAAGTACGGTATTTTCACCCCCAAGAGCTACTAAACCGCGGAGTTTCGTGCGAAGCTCATCGACGCTGACTTCCAAACCGCGCTCTTCCATAGGAATAATTTTTCGGGAGCGCTTTGCGATAGATTTTTGCTGAGGCCTAACCAAAACTCTATCTATAAATCGTTGCTCGACGGCATGGGCCGCCCAGCCGGGGATTCTGGCGGCGGCAAAAATAGGCGTAAACATTTCGGTTGGAAAACCCAAAAAGTGATAAACCAGCGCAGAGGGCGCATCAACATTCGGATGAATTGTTTTTTCCTTAATCATACGGCCGTAGATAACATCGTATACGGCAAGTAATTCGGGCCCACCTTTTTGTTTGGCAACAAAAGGCCGCATCCATTTCTCAAGAGCTACAGCACGAGGATCGCCTGTCTTTGAATACAGTTTATAGGCATGGCCAACGCCCATGACCTTCTTCTCTTGCCCGCCGGTTGCTTTGGCTTGTTTATTATATTCAAATGTTTCGGTGAGCCATTGGTCAGCTTCCTCTGGAGTCTTGAATTGTTGCATCATATCTAACGCTGCTTCATTAGCACCGCCGTGTAAAGGGCCCTGCAAAGTGCCAATACCGGAAGTAATCGCGGCATTAAGATCGGAATCGGTTGATACAGTAACGCGGCCTGCAAATGTTCCGGCGTTGTAGCCGTGCTCCGCATATAAAATTAGAGTTCTATTAAAAAGGTTGATCGTTTCCTGATCGGGTAACGCACCAAAAGATTGGTAGAGAATTTGCGCAGCGTGGGAAAGTTTGGGATTTGCCTTAAGAAGTTTACGCGCATCAAAATTATTGTTCATTAAGCGCAGACGGGCTGCAATAATTCCCGCGGTTTGCGCTAAATACCAAATGGAACGCAGATTCCATTGATCAATCGTATTGCTTCTGACTTCGGGGGGTTCAAATTCGACGGCCCGCGCAATCGCGGTTCGAAGTACGTTCATCATCGGCACCCCCCGCCCCATGGACTGAAGCACTTTCACTACTTCGCGATTTAGAGGACGGTACTCATTTAATTTTTGTCTCATCCATACAAGCTTGTCTTTCGTGGGGAGTTCGCCATATAAAAGAAGGTAAGCTACGGATTCAAACGGCTCGTCTTTTTCAGCCAATTCTATCGCGCTGTACCCGCGATAGCGCAACCCGCCTTTGCCCGAAGATGAAACCGCGGTAGCGCCGGCTACCGTTTCCCTCAAACCTACGTTGAATCTTGTGGAAGCTTGCTTCGCCCATTCAGCTTCAATCTCTCGGTACATCGTTTCGTGCGCTTGCCAAATTCTTCTTGGAAATTTCTTGTTAGACTTCGCTTCGACGTCTTTCATAAACGCCTCGCGCCTGGCCATCTCGGCCAATTCTGCTTCCCAGTTAGGCTCGAGGATTTCTTTGAGCTCGTCTAAATTGTCCTTGAGTCCTTTGAGATTAAGGTCCTCCAGGCGCGGGATATCGCCGATAGGGGTTCGAACAAATCCGGCTTCGCCTTTTCCGGCGCGCATGACCCATTCGAACAGGCGAAACGTCTCTCGGTAACCTGAAAAAATATAGCGGCCCTTTTTATTTTTTCTAAATGCATTGTAGTGAATAATGGCCGGGGCGTTATCGCCAAGCTCATCCAAGAAATCGAGCCACATCTGGGCGTGATCGGGTTCGGGTATGGAAAAAAACGGGCGCTGCGCCCAAGAATCCGGGGTGACGTCGTCAAGACTCCCTGTTTCGGCGGCTGTTTTCCCTACGATCATATTAATGGCATCGTATACGCCTTGATCTTTTGTCATGCGCCGGACAAGAACTTCGCGGCCGTATTCGCGGCCTGTCACGTAAATTTCCTTTATTTCTACGCCGTTCGGATTATCCCAATCCGTAGGCCGCTTGGAAGAGTCCGCGACCAGTTTTCCCGCATGGCCGATCCAGTTTGGAACATTTTCAATACGCGTGGTGAATCGGGAATTTGCTTCCGACCATATTTTTGGGTTCTTGGCGGCATCGCCGAGATCTTTCAAAACTTTGCCGTCCCAAGTGACCCATCCTTCAAGATCGGTTGGCGGCGCGTCGGTTAATTCGTCCCACCACAGATCGAGCACTTCCGTTCCATCGGCATTAAATTTTGCCGCTATGTTTGTAAAAATTCCTCCGCCGGCTTCCATCGTCTTTATGATCATGGCGCTTTTCTCATCGTTGGAACCGGGAACCACGGCGAACACGCCGGTCTCGGCGTTTTTAGCGCGAACGACCTTCTTTGTTTTCCCTGTCGCCTTGTCTTCTTCTTCATGAATTTTTAGATGAGCAATATCGTCGCTAACAAACCAAGTGCGGAACCGTCCATCGAAGGAATCGGGCGGGACCATGGTAGACACACTGGTCTTGCCCGTCTGCGACGGGGCTGCGTCCGTAACGTAGCGCGTCTCGTTGGTTACCGTGTCTTGAATACCCAAAATAAGCATGTGCTCGGCAAGCCATTTAATTTTGCCTGCGCGGTGATCGCGGCGCGCAAGATACATGGCTTGGCGGAGAGCGTGAAATTTTTTCGGCAGGATCGCGTTGCCGCCGTACGCAGAGCCGTAGGAATAAATAATATTTTGGTCGACGACGTTTACGAAATATCGGTCGTCATCGGCTTTGCCTGTGCGTTTTAAATTATCTAAATCACCCGTCGCATGAACACCTTTTGTAAATTCGGCTCCCGCTGCAATAGCATCCAGGGCAACCTTACCTACTTTGTAAAGACGCATTAAATTAAGCGCTACATACCGGCTATCGGTGAGCTCAACGCCATACATATCGCCGCTTTTGTACGGCACGGCGTACATCTTCTTGCCTTTGTAGGAACCTTTCTGGCGCTTGAGAACTTCGGGCAAAATCTCCTCGGTAAGGACATGATTATTGAAAAAGCCTTTGTCTTTCGGATCGCTTGAAGCAATGAACGTCCGGTCAACTACACGCTTTGTATCTTCCGGATGGCTTCGCGCTAAAACATTTCCTTTAAACCGCCCGGCAGTGATTCTGAAAAATTCTTTGGCTTGAACGGATTCTTCGGTAAGACGTTCGTCATCGGAATTGTCGAGCACTTCGACTTCTCCCGCATTCACAAGTGTTGCGTGCTCTTCGATGAATGCGCGAACTGCGTCATTGCCGGCGAGACTCAGCCCCGTCATCGCTATGCCAAAGCCTGTGGGACGATCCGGACGCGCGGCCGTTGTTTCTGCAAGTTCGCCAACACCGGCGCCGGCTAATTTGGGAGCGCTTTTTTCGTATGCGCGAAGTATGGCGCGATAAACAACGGAGCGCTCCTTGGCATCAGGACCGTATTTCACCAAAGTAACCGGGAGAGTATTAAAAGATGGATGAAGTTTTGAAGGATACGTTGTCGAAGCTATCGCAACATCGGCTCGAATCGTTTCGGAAGGCGGCTCGCCGCCGCGGTGCGAATGCGCGACGGAATGTCCGTTCGCGCGCAAATATTCCACAAGCTGCATAATTTCATACACGGTGCCGGCTTGGTTCAGCTTAAGTAAGATGGCATCCATGGTGTTTGCTTCGAAATTAAGAGTGGAAGAACCAACTTGGACGGTACCGCCTTCGATTCCTGCGCGAACAACATCTAAATTGCTTGTAGAAATGTCGTCGCCAACATGGTAAATCCCGCCGCGCTGAAATTCATGCGGAACGGTTTGAATAAATCCGCTTTCCTGAAGCTTTTCCGTAAGTGCCCGGTTTCCTGCGAGATCGTTTTGGTCAAACACATCTTCGATGGAAGAAATATAATTTTCAGGATCGGCAATAACATCCCAAAGATAGCTAAGTTGCTCCTCGGCCGTGAGAACAAGATACTTACCTTCCTTTAATCCTGACGTGCTCGTAAGTGATTTTAGTTTCCCCAATTTCGTGCCGTCTCGAAGTTGAATGCGTCTACCTCTTTTCCCTTCCAAGTTGTATGCATAGAAATGCTGACCGGCTTCTATGAAATGAAATTCGCTTGAGGCCAAATCAAGTCCGATACTGAAATCAACGCCGGGCGTGTAGCCGGCTTTTATCCCGGCTTCGATAATAAGTTTGATTGGCTCGGTGTTGGTGCGGACATCCGGTATGTAAGCCGACTCCATTCCCACTCCGGCCTTGCCTTCCCGCTTCTCGATGAGCTTGCCTAACTGGCGATAGACATTACGCATCATCTGAAGATTTTCGCTGAATGTTTTGCCATGAGGCTTAAATAAATATTCCTGCCAATCGGTATTCCAGCCGCCGTGCGCGCCGCCTTCGATAAAAACAGAAATGGGATAAACAAGTTCGAGATTACTTTCGTCGGCTTTCATTTCGTAAGAGAGAAATTGGTAGGTTTCCATACTATTCAACTTAGCGCCGAGCTTTGCTGCGGCCGTAGACATTGCGGTCGTGACGTTTCCGGATAAAACGGTCTTCAGCCGGCGGTCCCCGCCGTTTTTCTCTTCAAAATCCAACATGAATTTATCGATGGAATACCGCTCGGAAGGATTTACTTCCCCAGAGCGAATAGCTTTTTCAAGGGCAGGAATCAAAATATTTTTGGCGCGCCATAAAGCAAACTTAACGCCTTTGCCACCGTCATCTTTTTTCATACGCTCAATCGCCTGTGAAGGTGCGATATCCGAACCATAAATATCTTGGAGCATTCGAATTTTTTGCGGCATCGCGACGTCTACGGGGAAGCCCTGCTCTTCCCATTCCTTCGCAACATTACCATCAAATAAAAACAGCGCTTCCCGGTCGCCAGCTGAGGCGCCGGAAGCTGCCGCACCTGTCACGTAGGTAATAACGCCGGCTTTCGTTTTTAAAGCAAACGTAATTTCTACGGTAGGAACGCCGCTTGAAAGCGTGGTTTGATGTGCTTCTATGCCGGTTAGGTCATAAAGTTTGTTACTGAATAAAGGTTTTTGCGCGTTCTGTTTTGCGACGGCGGAACCGGCGGGTGAAGAGACCTGAATAAGATAGAAGCTCCCGAGTAGCCGCCGATGCGTAACAGCCGTGTCGTCGCTTAAAAAAAGTTCTTTCATCCGGCTCGAAATAACAGCGATCGCGGTGGATCTGGCCGTTTTAGATTCTGCGAGAAGTTTCGTGCCAAAGCTAACTTGGGATGACATATCAGTAAACGCAACTATTAAATTTGTTGCGCCTTCTGGAACCGTATTGAAATTTACTAAAGCGCTCTTCAGTTCGCCGAGCGTCTTTACATCTTGAAGCCGCGCGCCAAAACCTCGGGCCAGCACGGGCCTGGTAAATTCGGCAATCATGGTGGTGTAGCCGCCGCCGGACGTGTTGTGTTTATAACCTTGTTCAGGAATACGCACCTCTGTAAATTGCGGATATGCTTTTTGGAAAACTCCGGCGAAAACCAGTAATGCCTGCCTTGCCTGGGATTCTTTTTCGGTATCCGCCTCGGCTACAAAAGTTTGAGATGCCGTACCTCCTCCCGTACCAGTACTCGCAACAGGAACGGGAAGCCGCCACGAAACATTGATTTCAACGCGCACAGTCCGTGGGTTTTCCAGCTCCGAAACAGTGTAATCCAACGCCGGGCCGAACTGTTTTCGTAAGCCTGCGTCCAAAAGCGCTTCAAAAGCGTCCCTCGTTACCGGCTGCGCGGCCGCTGCACCAAACCCAGCACCTTTTTTGTCGGATGAAGAAAAGCTTGCGCGAATGCTTTTGATCGTCAGGACGGGGTGACGTATATAAGAAGGAGTGCTTGTTACATGCTGCCAACCTCGTGCGAAAAGCCCGGGGCCTGTTTTTTTTGTTCTTACGGGTTTTGAGGCTTTCGCCGGCTGAGGAGCCGGGGCAGCAGTGCTTGGGCGGTTTTTATACCAAAAATACAAAGCGCCCAATAGATTGAAAGAAATGAAGGGCACTAAAACACCCATCAAGAATGCATCTTTATGCCAAATCCATTCTGCAGCGCCGAAGCCGGCGGGAACGGCGGGTTTTCTGGAAATAACAGGTTCGGTTTTCTTGCTAACGGGTTGGGCTGATCTTGTGCGGCGCGGGAGAACTAATACATTTTTGCCGTCGGAAAATGCCAGGCGCGGCGATAGCCGCGGATCGTCTACGCCGATTTCACGTACGCCAACTTTTTGATTAAGAAAACTTCTGCCGGCTAAACTAGCCGCGTTGAATTGGAGAACGGCATTCTCGTCCCATCCAGAACGCGTTTTATCCCAAATGGTGCTAACCGCCACGCGTGATGGAAAATCCGGGTCGCTGCCGCTTTTAAGCGCCAGCGCTTCATGGCCTTCAGCCATAAGTAGATGCGCGGGAATTTGGGACCGGTCAAATCGGGTGGGCATGTGTTCGGACATGACGTCGTAATAAAGCGAGCGCGCCTTGTCGATTTCGGTAAGCCGCGGGGTGAGAACGATAAAGGAAACGCCTTTTTGCTTAAAAACTTCGGTCATCTCGGCCGTATGAAAACCGCCCGTGATAAGTACGGCTTTTTTGCGCTTGTTTGCTTTAAGTTCGCTAAACGCTTTCTCGATGAAAAATTTTTCTCGCTCTGCGGCGCCGCGGTAGAAAGTATCGATATCGGAGAAAGCGGCCGATACCTCCTTCTGCTCGGATGAAATGCTTTTGCCCATCTTACTAAATCTTGCCGTCATTACCTCCGGCTTGAGTTCTTCGGTCCGCGAACGAAATTCCGCCAATGAGTCTTTTGTAAGTTCGAGAGAAAAACCTTCGCGGAGAAGCCCGATATCTTTGCCGATGCGAATGAGTTTTTTCTCTTCTTCGGTTTTTGCCAACGCGTCAATCAACGTATCCGCAAGTTTGTTGGTTTCTTTCTCGAGCTCAACCGGCAGAAGTTCGTCACGAAGAATAAGGAATTTTATTTTCCTTTGAAGCTCGGGAAATTCGGCGAAATCAAATCCCTTCCCTGCTATGCGCGCGTAAATTTTCTCAAAGACCAAACGCACATCGTGGAATTCAAATGTTTTGCCGATTTCTTTTTCGTTTAAAATAGATTCGACCGATTTGATCCATTCTGCATCAACGGACAAGGCTTGAAGTTTTCCGAGAAAAACTTTCGTTTCGGATTCTAATTTCTTTGAATTGAGCTCCTTTTCCTTCTCGCCAATTAAAGAAAGCCGCATAAGCTGGGGCCAATTGACTTGCGCATAGGGATCTTTTAAATCCAAGTCCAAACGCTTTTGCGCTTCCAAACTCAGCGTTTGAACAAAGGCCGGGAGGCTCCGTCTATCCCCCTCATAAGCCCGGCGGGCGCGGAGGAAGTTCTTTAATTCGGGATTGAGTAATCGCTCTTCGAGAGAAACTAAATTTGAGTTGAGATCGTTTAAAAAGGCATCGGCTTTCCCGCGAGCGGAAAGCACGCGGCGGAAGGTTTTGAGATTTTCCGCGTAATGCTCCGGCGATTCGATACCGAAGGCTTTGTAGTTCTTGTCTGTTTCGAGAAGGAAAAGCTCGGCGCCGGTGACAAGGCCGCGCTTGGCAAGCGCATCGGCCAGTTCCCTGTTGTATTCTTCTTTAGGGAAGAAGCGAAAACGATCCGGGTTGAATTTCGTGTGAGCGCCTTCAAGGAAAGCCAGATCGATCTGCTCGTTTTCGTAAAGCCACTTGAGGATTTGTTTAATCTTTAACTGGGCGTCGTAATTGGCGTGCGCGTCTTCTATATATATGAGGGTGGGGCTGCCATCGGCCGCACCGTACTTTTCTTTGACGACTGCTAGTTCGGCCGGAATTTCAAGGGAAGGAACGCGAATCTCGGTTGGGATTACACCGTCGGGTAGAGTAAAAGGCGCGGCTTGGAGCGTCTGCGTTGGGCAGAACACCATTAATATAAGAAGGGCGGTTAGCCGGACAATGTCGTTTTGTCGAAACTTTGTGAGCATCTCAACCTTTTTATTAAAACTTTCTTTCATGGGCAAAAAAATAAGGCAAACAAAAAACCTTCCTTGGACTTGAAGGTTTTCTATTTGCCCTTTTATTTACGGAGCGCAGAAAATCGCGGTTCCGATAACGCGTAATCTACCTATAAAGCCAAATTGTGTCAACGAATTTTAATAGAAAAGATAGAAAATAGAGGCTGGGTAGGACACTGGCCAAGTTAATCAAACATGCTGAACGCCAATGACTTGCAGTACCCGGTCAAGATCGTCCAGAGAATTGTATTGGATTTCGATGCGCCCTCTGTTGTTCTTACGGGCGAACAGCCGGACTTTAGCTCCAAGCTTCTCACTTAAACGGTGTTCGAGATCAATAATTTCCACATCAAGCGGACGGACCCGGCGGGCCCTTCGCTTCCCTCCCCCCGTTCGCTGAACAATTTCTTCAACCTGGCGAACGGAAAGCTGCTCGGAAACAATTCTCTGGGCGAGGTGCCTTTGATGTTCCGGGCTTGGCAGGCCAAGCAATGCGCGCGCATGACCGCCGCTTAATGCGCCGGAGCGAATCATGTTTTGAACTTCCTCCGGCAAACGTAAAAGCCGGACAGCATTTGCAATAGTTGCCCGGTCGCGGCCTACACGCTTGCCGACATGTTCGGGTGTTAGCCCGCGTTCGCCGATTAATTTCCGGTACGCTTCTGCTTCTTCGATCGCATCCAAATCTTCGCGCTGAATATTTTCAACGAGTGCGAGCTCGAGCAATTCATCGCCCGCCGCTTCTTTAATCACAACCGGAATTTCCGTCCAGTTATTATGTTTCGCAGCAAGATAGCGCCGCTCTCCGCAAATAATTTCGTAAGAATCCGGCCCGGATTTTTTCACTAAAATCGGATGAATAAGTCCCTGCTCTTTTATGGAAGCGGCGAGCTCTTCGATCTTGGCCTGCTCGAAAGTCTTGCGCGGCTGTTCGTGATTTGGCTTTATTTTATCGAGGGAAATTAAGGCTAAGCCGCTATTATTACTATTCGAAACACCGCCCGATTTTTCGTTTGCCTCCCGGCTTTCCCTTTCAATGACATCAACGTACGTATCCGGAATTAAGGCATCCAAACCTTTTCCTAAACCGCCTGTTTTTTTCATGTTAGTTGCTCCTGTTTTTGTGAAGGTTGAGCGGCTGTCGCATAAAACCGAGCGAGAAATTCTTTCGCGAGATCTACATAATTGATCGCGCCTTTGCTGTCTTTGGCATATACCACAACCGGTTTCCCAAAACTCGGCGCTTCGCTGATTTTCACCGAGCGTTGAATTACGGTACTAAAAACTTTTTCTCCAAAATGTTTCCGCACATCATCGATAACTTGCGTCGTTAAATTGGTGCGCATATCGGCCATCGTAGGAATAATGCCGCCGATTTCGAGATTCCGGTTGAGTTTTGTTTTTACTAATTTAAATGTTGTGAGTAGTTGGCCTAAGCCTTCGAGCGCGTAATATTCACATTGAAGCGGAATGATTAAATAATCGGCTGCGGCGAGGGCGTTCACGGTCAAAAGCCCAAGCGACGGCGGGCAATCAATTAATATGGCATCGTAATTTTTGCTGAGCTCAGAAATTTTTTCTCGAAGTTGGAATTCCCTTCCGACTTGAGAAACAAGTTCGATCTCGGCGCCGGCTAAGGAAGGAAGCGATGGAACAATATCGAGGTTGTCGTAGACGTTTTCAACAATGCATTCACCCAGTTTTAAGCCACCAATAATGACGTTATACATTGATTTTAAAAGACTTAGCTTGTCTATACCAAGACCGCTAGTTAGATTTCCCTGAGGATCAAGATCTATTGATAATACTCTAAGTCCTTTATTTGAAAGTATATATGATAAATTTACGACGGATGTTGTCTTGCCAACTCCGCCTTTTTGGTTGCAGAAGGTAAATGTGGTAGGCATGGTTAATCCTCTGAATTTAATGTGATTATAGCGTAAAAATGGAGCGTTTCAAGTAATATTTGCCGGGCCGACCGCCCGGCACCGCAGAACTAAGCGCCCGACCGGCGCTTGGTCAAGCGGTGTTCCACGTGAAACAAGATTTTAGATTGTTTCACGTGGAACAGAGCTACGCTCGCGTTTAACGAGATGAACCATAAGAACCGAGATATCACAAGGTGTGATCCCGGGTATACGTAAAGCTTGGCCAATTGAGACGGGCTTTACTCTGGAGAATTTTTCGCGTGCTTCAAAGCGAATACCGCTCACTTCGAAATAATTTAAATCGGAAGGTATCTGTTTATTTTCGATCTTCTTTAATTTATCCGCTTCGATTATTTGACGATCGATATATCCACTGTATTTGATTCTAAATTCGACATCTCTGATTGCACGTTCGCCGAGCAAATTTATTTGCCCATCCGCTCCAGGCAAATCAAAGTATTTTACAGATGGTTGTTTAAGCATTTGCGCCAATGTGTTCCCGCCGATTCGTTCTGAATTTAATCGAGAAATTTCGCCTTCGACCAAAGCGCGCCTGATGGTCATTTTTCCATAGACTTCGTTGGAAATTAATCCGAGCTGATGCCCGTATTTCATCAAACGTTCGTCAGCGTCTTCGTGGCGTAGTACCAAACGAAATTCCGCGCGCGATGTAAACATTCGATAAGGTTCGTCCGTTCCTTTCGTGACAAGATCGTCGATCAGTACACCCATGTATGCTTCTGATCTCAAAAGAATCAACGGATCTTCGCCACGCAATTTTCTGAGCACATTTAATCCTGCCATGAGGCCTTGCGCGCCGGCTTCTTCATAGCCGGTGGTCCCATTTATTTGCCCGGCGCAAAATAGATTTTTGGCTCTTTTTGTTTCCATAGTAGGGAAGAGCTGGGTGGGTGGAAGATAGTCGTATTCTATTGCATAGGCATATCTTAGAATTTCTGAATTCTCCAAACCTTCGATGCTTTGGATCGCTTCAAGCTGAACGCTTGCCGGAAGGCTTGTCGAGAATCCGTTCACATAAATTTCTTCCGTATGAATGCCTTCCGGTTCCAGAAAAAGTTGGTGACGCAGCTTATCTTTGAATTTCACAACTTTATCTTCGATCGAAGGACAATACCGCGGGCCGATTCCTTCGATCATGCCGCCGTACATTGCGGAGAGATGTAAATTTTTCCGAATAATTTCGTGGGTTTTCTCATTCGTATACGTGATGTAGCAGGGGATTTGTTCTTGAGTAATTTTCTCTGTCTGGAAGGAAAACGGTTGCGGATCCTCATCGCCAAATTGCGGTTGGAGCTTTGAAAAATCAATGCTCCGCCGGTGAAGCCTCGGAGGAGTGCCGGTTTTAAAACGCTTCACTTCAAATCCCAAATTTTTTAAATCCGCCGAAAGACCGTACGCTGCGTTTTCTCCGCTTCTGCCGCCTTCGTAATTTTTATCTCCGATATGAATCAGGCCTTTTAAAAATGTGCCCGTCGTTAAAATAACGTACGTGCCTTGGTACAAAATGCCTAATTTTGTATGTACTCCTATTATCCTATCTTCTTTAATTTCAATGCCTTCCACACTTTCTTGCTTAATATCAAGATTCGGCTGTTTCTCGCAGGTATGTTTTATATATTGCGCATAAGCGTGCTTGTCCGCTTGGGCTCTGGGCGCCCACACGGCCGGGCCTTTCGAAGTATTCAACATATGAAATTGAATCCCCGTAGCGTCAATGGCTTTGCCCATTTCGCCACCAAGCGCGTCAATCTCGCGCACAATATGGCCTTTCGCCAATCCGCCGATCGCAGGGTTACAGCTCATCTTGCCGATCGTATCTAGATTCAGCGTAATAAGAAGCGTCTTGAAACCGCCGCGCGCAACAGCCAGCGCCGCTTCGGTGCCGGCATGACCGGCGCCGACAACAATGCAATCGTAATGTGTAGGGAATGTAAACATAGGGAGGGGATTCTAGACAAAAGCAAAAATCTTTACAAGCGACAATAATCTGCTGCGGAACTTACTTAAGAAGCGGATTCTTCGAGAGAGGTTTTGGCGAATTTTCGTTTGAGGACCAACTGGCTCTGGATCATGAGGAGATTGGAAACCAGGAAATAAAGCGAAAGGCCCGAAGGCATGTTATAGAAAATAAATCCGATGAAAATGGGCATGAGCTTCATCATTTTTTCCTGTTCGGAGCTTGTGCCGGAAGAAGCCGCTGGCTGAAGTCTTTGTTGAACGACGGTCGAAATAATATAAAGAATCGGCATCAAGCGTATCGCGTTCCCAAAAATAGGAAGCGTGAAAGGTAACTTAAAAAGAACGTCGGGCTCCGAAAGATCCGTTATCCAACCAAAAAAATGAGCCCCGCGAAGCTCCACGGCTTGCGAAAGTACTTGGTAAAGCGCAAAAAACATGGGCATTTGGATAAGAAGGGGGAGACACCCGCCGAAAGGATTTACTTTATGCCTTTTGTAGAATTCCATCATTTCTTTTTGGAGTTTCTCGGGGCTGTTTTTGTGCTGTTCCTGAAGCGCTTTCATTTTCGGCTGAAGTATTTGTAATTTCTGCATGGACTCGAAACTCTTATGCGTAAGCGGCCAAAAAAGCATTCGGGTCGAGACAGCAACAGTAATGATGGCGATGCCATAGTTATGGAAAAGCTTGTAGAAAAATCCTAGAAGAATCAGAACGACTGTTTTGAAAATTCCCCAAATGCCGGAGGCCAAGATGGCTTCAAACTCCGCGCCGAAAGAAATTAAAGTAGAGCGTTTTGTCGGCCCGGCGTAGATTAAAAATGAATAACTCTCGCTCCCGCCCGGGGGAATTTCCTTTGCGGCAACCCGCGTTGCGCCGCGAAGCATAATGTTGTCGGCGGAAGCCCGGAAGGAATCTACATGGGTGCCTTCTTCCGGTTTTACAAATACGGCGAAATAAAGCCGGCCCAGAGCGGTCCAGAAAATCTGTCCTTCCTGATATTCGCCTTTCTTTTTAAGCTTCATGAAGGCCGCGCGTCTGATTTCATTTCCGATTTTTGTATAGGAAGCGAGCGACTGCATCCGCGCCGGCTTGGTTTTAATGCTCTCTTCGGTCTTTTGGAGAACGCTCCCCAACTCGAAAAAGAAAGGCTTCGCCTGGCTGGTGGGGTTTTTAACTTCGATGTTGAGCCTGAGAGTGGACTCGGCTTCTCCGACTTTAAATTTTTTCGAAATCACAAGCCCCGAGGGAAGCGTGTAAGAAAATTCTACGCCTTCCCCGTCCGGCATAAAGCTTGGCCCTTGATGCGGCGCCCGTTCGAGGTCGAGGGGCAGGCCGGGAATAAGCATGGCGAAAGCGGATGGTTCGGCAGGCGGCACATCAAAAAGAATGATTTCGTCCCGATGACCGTTTCGCTCCATGAAACTTACAAGCCTCCGCACACCGCCGCCGATATTTGAAAACGTAGCGCGAAGTGTGCCGGTCTCGATTTCCATTTCGATCGGTTCTGCAACTTTTGCACTTACTTCTTCTTGAATAACACCGGGCGCGGCGGTCCCCAAAATTTCTTTGGACGCGGCGGGCAACACTTCCGTATTTTTGAGAATAGCCGGCTGCTTGGGAGTAATCATACGAAGGTAAGTAGGATAAAAAACCCACATCAAAAATAAAACCGCGATGGCGACCATGCTACGCCTTTCCATCAAGAAACCTCCGGCAAAGGATCGTGGCCACACCGGCTGGAAAACGGGTGGCACCTGAGGATTCGTTTCGTTCCCAAAACAATTCCTCCGGCTAAACCGAATTGCTCGATGGCTTTTCGCGTATATTCTGAACAGGAAGGATAAAACCGGCAGTGCCGGCCGAGCAGGGGAGAAATCATTATTTGATATCCGTGTATCAAAGCGACAGCTGCGTTTCTAATTATACGTGAAATTTTTTTAAACATTCCGTCAACTCTTCTACCGCTTCCGCGCACGTTGCTTCTTCGGGCACGCGATAAGCCGAAATAACCACAAGACCATTTTCCAATTTTGAGCCGCGAATTGTTTTGACAAATGCCGCGCGCAAAACTCGTTTCATGCGATTCCGTAGAACCGCTTTTTTGGAAACTTTCGACCCCACAACCACGGTAAAGCGCAACCGTTTTTCCTCCGGGAGAGAAAGCCAAAAAACAGAAACAAATTTCCCCCGGGCTTTAACGCCGTCATGAAAAGTTTTCCGAATGAGAAAAGAGCTCTTTAGTCTGTTCTCACGAGAAAATGAAATGGCGGGCATGCTAAGGGGAAAAAATTAAACCTGGGTGAGGCGCTTACGCCCTTTTCGCCGTCTGTTCCGTATAACGTTCCGGCCACCGCGCGTTAGCTTGCGCTTCAGGAATCCGTGTTTCGTACGCCGTTTTCGCTTTGAGGGTTGATAAGTCCGTTTCATAGTCCCGGGGATTATAGCAAAACACCTGCTTAAGTCAATTAACTAGGTTTTATAGGAGGCTGATAAAATTTTCTTTAACCGTTGCGCAGGCAAAAAAATACCTCCCGGAGGGATGCTTCGGAAGGTATTTTTGGCTATCGAGTTTTTCTTGCGCCCCACGAATCTCTGAACGTGTCTCAGCTATTCATAGCGCCGGGGGGCATTCCACCTCAACACTTCCGCACTGCTCGAAACCGCTCGCACAACGTGAGGTGATATTATAATTGTTCAGGCAGTCATTAAAAAGACAACTAGGCCTAGGTACACAGTTACAAACCGTCGCGAAACATGCAGCACTGGAAAGATTGGGCAAATCACACCCACGACAGCCGGCGCTAAACGCCGTATCAGTCCCAACGAACCCGAAACCCAGTATCGCCACGGTGACCGTAGCTAACAATATTATTTTTTTCATGCTTCAATCCTCCTCGGACTTAGGTACTGTCAAAAATATAAGCGGAAAATTTTATACCCGTTTATGCGATAAGGATAGAGAGATAGTGGTTGCGGTCTAATTTAGGTGACAACGTTTGCACCACCACTTTATGCGTTTCTTTAAAAATTTGCCCGGAAATTTTTCATTAACCCCAAAAATTCCTGAAAATTTCCTTGCCCGTTGTTTTTTGGTTTGCTATAATGCGCGCCTTCACAAAAACTCATGTGTTGATAATTTGTTGATAAGTAACAAAAATAGCGGGTTCTAATTTTTACATAAGTTTATTTGATTAAACGGTTTACAAGTTTTAAAGTATTCCTATTATATTCTTCCTCGCTTGTTGATAAGGACGTATTTGTTTTATGGATGAATCCACCGCCGCTAAAAGCGCGACCCTCACCGCCGCCGAGCTTTGGCCGTCTGTTAAAGACCGCATTAAAGAATCCGTGGGCGAACAAACTTTCCAAACCTGGTTTGGCCACGTTGGATTCGAAGCTTTCGAAAATAATATTCTCCTGCTTTCCGTCCCCGATGAATTTTATGCCGATTGGCTGAAAGAACATTATGAAGATCTCATCCGCAGCGCTGCCGAATTGCTCGGCGCGAAACCGGAAATTCGTTTTATCATCAAACAGTCCCAGCAGATCATTACGAAACTATCCTCAAAATTTCCGCAAAAAACAGAACTAACACCCACCCAGGCCGCTCAACAACACGGGCTAAATGCAAATTTCACATTTGATCGTTTTGTAGTCGGGCCAAGCAATCGATTTGCGCACGCAGCTTCGGTTGCAGTATCCGAAGCGCCGGCCAAAGCGTATAACCCTCTCTTTATTTATGGCCCGGTTGGACTTGGCAAAACGCATCTGATGCAGGCGGTTGCCCATAAAATGCTCGAGGATAAACCCGATGCAAAAGTGCTTTACATTTCGAGCGAACGCTTCACAAATTTACTGATCACCGCTATTCAGAATCGCAGCATGCAAAGATTCCGCGAGCGTTTCCGCGAAGTGGATATTCTTCTTGTCGATGATATTCATTTCATCGCGGGCAAGGAAAGTACGATGGAAGAATTTTTCCATACATTCAATACGCTCTACGACGCCCATAAACAAATCGTTGTCTCAAGCGACCGGCCGCCCAAGGAAATCCCGGGGCTTGAAGAAAGATTGATTTCGCGGTTTGCCTGGGGCTTGGTGACCGATATCCAGCCGCCGAATTTAGAAACGCGCATCGCTATCGTTCAAACTAAATTAGCACGCACCAATACACACATGCCTCAAGATGTTATCTACTTCATTGCCACACATATCAAATCAAATATCCGTGAGTTAGAGGGTGCGCTTGTACGTATCGGCGCTTATTCTTCTTTAACAAATACTCCCATCAGCCTAAATATGGCTAGGGAAGTGCTTAAAGATACCGTCCGGGAAGAATCGGGCCGTATCAGCATAGAGTTAATTCAAAAAGAGGTTTCCGATTTTTTCCATATCAAGATATCTGACTTGAGAGCAAAGAAGAGAACTAAAAGCATCGCCCACCCAAGACAGGTGGCTATGTTTTTGGTTCGGGAGTTAACCAATCATTCGTTCTTGGAGATCGGGCAATATTTCGGCGGCCGCGATCATTCGACCGTGCTCCACGCCTGCGGGAAAATAGAGAAGATGACCGAAAAAGATTTGAATTTCTCGGAGACCGTCGCTTTCCTTAAGAGACGGTTGCTTGGTGGATAAGCCTGTGGATATCCGGTGGAGAAGTCTTGGTTTTTTGTGGAAAGTTTTTTTGGGGTGTGTATAGTAGAGTTATTTTGTTGGCTTGTTAACTACCTGTACTTTGTTTCCACACTCTACACACATAGTTAAGTTACTACTGATATTATACTTACGTTAGTTATCAACATTTTCAACAGCCCGAGTATTACTACTGCTCGTTTTTATAAAAAGATAATAGCAAGATAGGGAGGACCTATGAAATTTAGTATTTCAAAATCAAATTTACAAAAAGCATTGGGGCGGGTAATAGGAGTTATTAGTTCAAGAGCAACGCTCCCGATTCTATCAAACGTTCTAATTGAAACAGCGGGTAAGAATACTTTAACGTTTATTGGAACAGATCTCGAGCTCGGGATTTCAACATCAATTCAGGCAGAGGTAGAAAACGAAGGCAGTGTAACAATCCCCGCGAAGAAGCTGCACGATATTGTAAGAGAACTGCCGGAAACAAAAATTCGGGTTACTGTTTCTAAAAACCACAACGTCACTATAGAAACAGAAAAAGGGCAGTTTAAGATTATGGGATTACCTAAAGACGATTTCCCGAAACTGCCCTCTGCCGAGGAAAATAAAGGGTTTGAGATCGATCAACCCACCCTAAAGGAATGTCTTACGCTTACTTCTTTTGCTATTTCGCACGACCAAACCCGCTACGTTTTAAGCGGGACGCTTTTTATTTTCCGCGGCAGCGAGCTCCGGTTAATCGCAACGGACGGCAGGCGGCTATCGTTTGTCAGGAGGAAAATGGATTCGGTAAAAGACCAGGATTTCGAAGCGATTGTGCCCATGAAAGCGGTCAATGAGCTAAACAAATTGCTTGAGGATTCTGGCGCGGTAAGGATTACTCCGCTCAAAACCCAACTCAGCTTTGAGGTTGGCGAAACAAAAATTATTACCCGCCTCATCGAAGGGAAATTCCCCAACTACGAACAGGTGATCCCTAAAGAAGAAAAAGTTAAAATAGCCATCGACAGAGAAGCGCTCTTGGCTGCTGTGAGGCGTGCTGCGCTCTTAACATCGGCCGACACGCAAGTCATTAAATTAGATATACTTACGGATAAAATACTCGTATCGTCCCGTACCCCAAATGTGGGCGAATCGCAGGAAGAACTCGACGCAAAACTTTCTGGGAAAGAGATGGCTATCGGCTTCAATCCGCAGTACCTTATTGATGTTTTAAAGAATCTAAACGATGACGAAGTTTTTCTCTGTTTAACCGATCCCGATAAATCCGGAATCGTCAAAGGCGGTTCGGACGATTATCTATATGTAATCATGCCGATGCAACTTGCCTGATAAAAACAACTCATGACAAGTGCAGGAATAAAAGATGTTCTACCCTCCGTTCTCTCAGGCCTTTCGGGGAAGCGCCCCTCTGCTTTTTCAGCACTTACGCAGGCATGGGAATCGTTCGTGGGGGCCGATCAAGCCCAGCATAGCGAACCCTACGCGTTGCGTAGTAAAATACTTTTCGTTCGCGTCGACGATTCAAGCCGGGCTTTTGAGTTAAGCCGCAGATACAAAAGGTCGTTAATTAGGCGAGCACAATTTATAATAGGAGAAGAAGAATTAAGCGATATAGTATTTAGAGTCGGAGAGCTTTCAAGAAAGCACAAAACATAAAGTCACATGCCAAAACTGATGAGCAGGCCAAAGCCACACATTAAAAAATCAACTTCCGCGGCAAAGTCAAAAAAGTCCCGTCAAGATAAAGCTTCCTCAGGTTACGACGCCAGCCATATTCAAGTCCTGGAAGGCATTGAAGCGGTACGCCGTCGCCCGGCCATGTATATCGGTGACACGGCGACGCGCGGTCTCCACCATATTGTTTACGAAGTTGTAGACAACTCCGTAGATGAAGCGCTGGGCGGGTTCTGCGACAGCATTGATGTTGTTATGCGTGCGGACGGGAGTGTTACCGTAGCCGACAATGGGCGTGGCATCCCTGTGGATATGCATAAAACCGAGAAAAAATCCGCTCTCGAAGTTGTCATGACCACACTGCATGCCGGCGGGAAGTTTGACCGGAAAACCTACCGCGTATCCGGCGGTCTCCACGGTGTCGGCGTTTCTGTGACCAATGCTCTTTCCGAATGGATGGAAGTAAAAGTTTCGCGCGACGGGAAAATTTATCAGCAAAGCTACGAAAAAGGCGAACCCACAAGCAAAGTTGAAGTTATAGGAAAATCGACGAAGACCGGCACAACCGTCACGTTCATGCCCGACGGCGAAATTTTTACCACGCTCGAATTTAGTTTTGAAACCCTTTCCGGCCGTCTTCGCGAGCTCGCATTTTTAAACAGCGGTCTCCGCATTACGGTGAAGGACGAAAAAAGTAACCGCGAACATGTTTTTCATTACAAAGGTGGTATCGCGGAATTTGTCGAATATCTGAATCGAAATAAAACCGCCCTTCACAAAAAAATCGTTTACTTTAAAACGGAAAAAGAAGGCGTGACGGTCGAATGTGCGCTTCAATGGAACGACGCGTATTCGGTCGACGATATTTTTGCTTTCGCCAATAATATTCACACGCACGAAGGTGGGACCCATCTGGTTGGTTTTAAATCCGCGCTTACGCGCGCCACCAACCAGTACGCCAAAAGGAAAGAGCTTTTTAGAAAAGGCAGTGAGCTGACGCTTTCCAGCATGGATCTTTCGGAAGGGCTTACCGCGGTGGTCAGTGTAAAGCTTCCCGATCCACAATTTGAAGGCCAAACCAAAACAAAACTGGGCAACGGAGAAATCGAAAGCATTGTCGGTTCCGCCGTCTACGCCGAGCTCACCGCTTTTTACGATAACAACAGCCCTGTCGCCAACAAGATCGTTGAAAAAGGCTTGCTCGCACTTGACGCCCGTGAAGCCGCGCGGAAAGCCCGCGAACTTACAAGGCGCAAAGGCGCTCTTGATTCGGCGAGCCTCCCCGGGAAATTAGCCGATTGCTCCGACAAAGATCCCATCAATAGCGAACTTTATTTGGTTGAGGGTGATTCGGCCGGCGGCTCGGCCAAACAAGGCCGCGACCGGCGCTTCCAAGCCATACTTCCGCTTCGCGGTAAAATCATCAACGCAGAAAAAGCGCGTCTCGACAAAGTTTTATCCAACGAGGAAATTCGTACGATCATCACCGCCGTAGGCGCCGGCATCGGTGAAGAAGATTTCGATATCGGCCGTCTTCGCTATCATAAAATTATTATGATGTGCGATGCCGACGTCGACGGGAGCCATATACGAACGCTCCTTCTCACCTTTTTCTACCGCCAAATGAGAAAGTTGGTTGAAGGCGGGTTTATTTACATCGCTCAGCCGCCCCTTTTTAAAATAAAAAAAGGAAAGCGCGAAGAGTATGTCCAGACCGATGCGCAGATGAACAAAATGTTGATCGAGCTCGGCGTTGAGGGCGTTCAGGTTTCAGCCGCCGCCGGCAAGACGAAGAAAAAATTCGACGAGAAGGAGCTTCGCTATATTCTTGAAGTCGTCACAAAATTTCACGAAGTAGAGCGCTCCATTCAATCCAAAGGAATTAATTTTCAGGAATACCTCAAAGCTTGCGATCCCAAGAAAAAAACATTTCCCGTTGGTTATGTTCGCGGGCTCAGCTCCGACGCAGCCGGCAAGTTTGTTTATTCTGAGAAAGAGCTTGCCGACTTTGCGCACGCGCTTGAGGAAGAGTTTGAGAAGAAGAACAAAGCCGAGAAGATCGAGGAAGATAAAGGAATAGAGAAAAAGAAAGCCAACGGTACAAAAGTTAGAGCGAAACAAGAAGCGCCGCCAGCGGTCTTTATCCAACCCGAAGTAGTCGGTCTGACAGAAGCCCATGCCATGCAAAAGCTCATCAAGGAATTAGAATTCATCGGCCGCTCCCTGGATGATTTCAAAAATGCCCCCGAACCGGTCTTCGAAATTTCTAACGGAAAAATAACCAAGCAAGCTTCTTCGCTCCCCGCGCTTTTTAAGATTATTTCGGAGTTGGGTAAGGAAGGCATGAGCGTCCAGCGCTACAAAGGTCTTGGCGAAATGAACCCCGGGCAGCTTTGGGAAACCACGATGGACCCGGCACGCCGGACTATTCTTCGGGTTACGCTGGACGATGCGGTTGAGGCTGATGAAATGTTCACCGTTCTTATGGGCGATCAAGTTGGCCCGCGCCGTGCATTTATCGAGCGCTATGCCAAAGCCGTTAGAAACTTAGACGTATAACCAAAATTAGAATATGGCAGACGATAAAAATAAATCCAAAGATCCTAATGAACCGGTGGAAGAATCTAAAACCGAAACCGGCGGGCTAAAACCGCCGTCGCAATCGGTCTACGCCATCGGCGAGAAGGTAAGCCCGCGCCCGATCGAAGACGAGATGCGCGAATCTTATATCGATTACGCAATGAGCGTAATCGTCGGCCGCGCGCTTCCGGATATTCGGGACGGCTTAAAGCCGGCGCATAGGCGCGTTCTTTTTGCCATGAACGAGCTCGGTCTCGTTCATAACCGGCCGTTTAAAAAAGCCGCCCGCGTCGTCGGTGAAGTTCTCGGGAAATATCACCCGCACGGCGATGTGTCGGTGTACGACACTATCGTTCGCATGGTGCAGGATTTTTCTCTTCGTTATCCGTTGATCGACGGCCAGGGAAATTTCGGATCGGTGGACGGCGATAATGCGGCCGCGATGCGTTATACCGAAGTACGTCTGCAGCGGATCGCCAACGAGCTTTTGGACGATATCGATAAGAACACCGTCGATTTTGTTCCCAATTTCGACGAAAGTTTGACCGAGCCGAGCATTCTTCCTTCGAAGATCCCCAATCTCCTTATCAACGGCTCAAGCGGTATCGCCGTCGGTATGGCCACCAATATTCCGCCCCATAATTTGGGAGAAATTTTAGACGGCCTCACGGCGTTAGCCGACAATCCGGAAATCGATATTAAATCCCTTGGTAAGATCATCAAAGGCCCGGATTTTCCCACCGGCGGACTTATTTGCGGGAAAGAAGGAATCCGTTCCGCTTACGAAACCGGCCGCGGGCAACTCAAAATGCGGGCGCGCGTTGCCATCGAAACTGACCGTAAAGAACGCGAATCTATCATCGTCACCGAAATTCCTTATCAAGTTAACAAGGCCAACCTGATTACCAATATTGCTTCGCTTGTTTACGACAAAAAGATCGAAGGTATTTCGGATGTGCGCGACGAATCGGACCGCGACGGTATGCGCATTGTCATCGAGCTTAAGCGCGACCAAAACGCGCAGGTTATTTTAAATCAACTTTACAAACACACTCAGCTCCAAGAAACATTCGGCGTCATTATGCTTGCCCTCGTAGGCGGCCAGCCGAAAGTGCTCACTATTAAGGAAATGCTTTCGGAGTTTCTCCGTTTTCGGTTCGATATCATCATGCGGAGAACTAAGTTTGAACTGGATAAAGCCGAAGCGCGTGCGCATATTTTGGAAGGTTTGAAGAAAGCGATCGCCAACCTAAACGAAATTATTAAAACCATTCGTGCTTCCAAAGATCCCGAAATCGCCAAAGCGGCTTTGATAGAAAAATTTGATTTTACGGAAATCCAAGCCAAAGCTATTTTGGAAATGCAGCTCCAGCGGCTTACCTCGCTCGAGCGCGAAAAGCTCGAAGCCGAGTATTTGGAGTTAATCAAAAAGATTGAATATTTCCGCTCTGTTTTGAAAGCACCTAAGAAAGTGTATGAGATTATCAAAACGGAGTTTGCGGAGCTCAGAAAAATTTACAACGACGAGCGCCGTACGCAAATCGTTCAGGACGAAACCGATGTAGAAATCGAAGACCTCATTCAGGAAGAAGACGTTCTCGTCACGCTTTCTCATATGGGTTATGTTAAGCGTCTTCCGGTAAACGCGTACCGGAGGCAGCATCGCGGCGGCAAGGGCGTGACCGGCAGCGGCATACGAGACGAAGATTTTATAGAGCATATGTTTTTGGCGTCCACGCACGATTTCCTTCTTTTCTTTACGGATCAGGGGCGCGTACATTGGCAGAAGGCGTATGAAATTCCCGTGGCCTCCCGCGTCGCCAAGGGCAAAGCGCTCCGGAGCATTTTGACGCTCGCCGAAGGTGAAAACATCACGAGTTGCATCCAGGTAAAAGAATTTGACGACAAACATTTTCTTATGATGTGCACACAAAATGGTCAGGTGAAAAAGACCAATCTTATGGCGTATTCCCGGCCACGCCAGAAAGGCATCGACGCCATTACTTTAAAAGGCAACGATCGCTTGATCGCTTGCAAGCTCACTACGGGCAATAACGAAATCTTCATTGCTACAAAACTAGGCCAAGCCATTCGCTTTCCCGAAAAGCAAGCCCGCGAAATGGGCCGCACGGCTTCCGGGGTGCGCGGTATTCGTCTCGGAAAAGGTGATGTGGTTGTAGGAATGGAAGTTGTCCAGAAAGACGCGACGATCCTTACCATTACAAGTAAAGGGTTTGGCAAGAAAACAAAATTTTCCGAATACCGCCTTCAATCCCGCGGTGGGAAGGGCATACGTAATATTAAAGCTACAGAGAAAAATGGTTACGTGGTCCGTACTCTAACGGTTGAAGATGATGATGAAATAATCATGGTTACGTCTGGCGCTATGGTTGTCCGCTGCGCCGTGAGCGATATTCGCACAAGCGGTAGAAATGCCCAAGGCGTTCGCGCCATTCGTTTAAAAGACAAAGATAAGGTTGCCTCTGCAGCCCGAGTTGTGGCCGGCGAAGAGGATGAAGAAGAAGCCGGGTAGCCCGGCGGGGCGGGTTAAACCGCAATGTAGGCGCAAACTTTAAAAGAGGCGGGGCGATACGAAACCCCGCCCTTTACATTTTTAGGATTAAACCAATGCTCGATCTAAAATTTATACGCGAGAACATAGATAAAGTAAGAGAGGGCTGCAAAGCAAAGCATGTAGACCCCCCACTGGATGAATTTCTACGTCTTGATGAGGAAAGGAGAAAGCTCGTTCAAGAGCTGAACGCCCTCCAAGAACAGCGCAATCTCGCCAATAAAGATATCGGACGGCAAAAGCAGCAAGGGGCATCCAGCGGCGATCTAATCAAGGACATGGAAATCATTTCCCAAAAAATATCTATTCTTGAGCAAAAGGTGGGTGAACTTGACGATAAACAAACTAAAATACAACTAATCATCCCAAATATACCACATATATCGGTTCCGGTAGGAGATCCTTCGAAGAACGCGATAATCCGCGAATTTGGTCAAAAACAGGACTTTTCATTCACACCGAAAGACCATATTGAGCTGGGGAAACCCCAGAGCCGTCTAAATATGGAGGCAGGAGCGAGGTTGACGGGTTCCGGCTTCGCCGTATTCCAGGGGGAATGGGCGCGACTTCAGCGCGCGCTTATTAACTTCATGCTGGATTTCCACACGAAAAAGCATGGTTACACAGAAATTTGGCCGCCCGCGCTTGTAAATCGTCAAAGCATGACGGGGACCGGCCAGCTTCCGAAGCTGGAAGAAGACATGTATAAATTAAAAGATGACGATCTCTTTTTAATTCCTACGGGCGAAGTGCCGGTGACGAATCTCATGCGCGACGCCGTTATTGAGGGTGAGCGCTTGCCGGTTAAGTATTGCGCTTACACGCCGTGCTTCCGCCGCGAGGCAGGCTCTTATGGCAAGGACACGAAAGGCTTAAGCCGCGTGCACCAATTTGATAAAGTAGAGCTTGTAAAATTTGCCGATCCTGAAAATTCTCTTAATGAACTAGAAGATCTGGCGAAAGAAGCCGAAGCGATACTGCAAAATCTCGGACTGCATTATCGCGTAGTGCTACTCGCAAGCGGAGATTTAAGTTTCTCCGGAGTGAAATGCTATGATCTCGAAGCCTGGGCGCCGGGCTCCAAGCGATGGTTTGAAGTATCGAGCTGCAGTCTTTTCACCGATTTCCAAGCTCGCCGCATGAACATTCGTTATAAAAAACCCGGAATGAAAAAAGCCGAATTGGTCCATACGCTGAACGGTTCCGGCGTGGCTCTCGCGCGGACCGTAATTGCACTTGTCGAAACTCACCAACAAAGTGACGGCAGCATAAAATACCCAAAAGCTTTAGAACCCTATCTAGCATAACAGTGGAGTGTATATCCTTAGCGCTTGATAATTTAATGGAAGAGTAGTAATTTTATCGCTCCGTTTTTTAGATACGCCGTCCATCCATGGACTTGATATGAAACGGAGCAATACATCGTGTATCGGAGAGGTGGCTGAGCGGCCGAAAGCAACTGCCTGCTAAGCAGTTGAGGGGGCAACCCCTCCGGGAGTTCGAATCTCCCCCTCTCCGCCAGTTTTATTTTTCAGCCATATTTTAATTGTTAAATATTAAGAATAATCCTTACGCGCCGTTTTTTGGTTACGTCGTTCGTCCATGAACTTGACTGAAAACAGGGCGACAGAAGTTACGCTTCGTTTCTTTTCCACGGCGTCCATCCGTGGACTTGATTTGAAACGAAGCGGCGCATCGTGCGTCGAGAGGTGGCAGCGCAGTATCCCAAGTATGCGCAGTCCCTCTTCCTTTGAAATAAACCCAAGTATGTAGTTATCGCTCCGTTTCTTGGTTACGACGTCCATCCGTGGACTTGATATGAAACGGAGCAACACATCGTGTATCGGAGAGGTGGCTGAGTGGTTGAAAGCGGCGGTCTTGAAAACCGTTAGGGACGTAAGTCTCTCGTGGGTTCGAATCCTACCCTCTCCGCCAGTTCATTACGGCAGCCCCAAGTCAGAAAATTCCCTTAGCAATAACCTGCTTTTTAAATTAAAAAACTAATCGTAGCGTTCGTAGAAGATTTGGGTGGGGGCGTAGCCAAGCGCAAGCGCCGTTTCTTTGACAGCTTGAATCATATTATTCAAACCGCAAATATAGATGCGCTTGCTTTTGGGATCGCCGGCATATTTGGCGAGTTGGGTTTGGACATAACCCGTTTCGCCCTTCCAATCGGTGCCGGCGCGGCTAATGGTGGGGGTGTAAACGAAATTAGGGTGCCGCTTTTGAAGTGCCCGCCATTCGTCTTCATACGGGATCATATTTTCGTAACGAACACCAAAAATAAGGGTTAGTTTCTCTCGGAAGCCGTTTTTAAGAAGGGCATGAATCATGCTTCGGAACGGAGCTATACCCGTTCCCGTTGCGACAAAAACCGGCTCGAAATCAATTTTCTCCGGCAGGATAAATTTCCCATAAGGGCCCTGCAATTTAATTTGCTCCCCGCCTTTGAAATCCCAAAGCCAATGGGTGACCTCGCCGTGCTCAACCAGCTTTATACAAATGTCGATATGATCTTTAACAAAAGAAGGAGAAGCGATCGAGTAGGCCCGTTTCGTTACGCGGCTGGCGTAGGGGTGGAGCAGGGTAACGAACTGCCCGGCTAAGAACTCAATCTGCGCGCCCGGTTTTAAATGAAATTCGAGATGGCGGGTTTCGTTCCCGAAATCTTTGATATTTTGAACCGTCGCATCAAAGATTTGAGGAGTAATTTTGCCGCGGGTTGTATTCGATGATTCTGCTTGAGCCATAGCGGGCGCATTATACGGTACCGCACCGCAAAATTCATAGGAAATTTATAGATTTGCCACGATACCCTTTGACCGTAGCCTGATCGGTTGTATCATATTCTCTATGCAGCACACTCAAAAAGAAGTCGTAACCATTTCTTACTTCGCCTTTCTGATTTTTGTGCTCTATCAGCTCGTCAAAACCTTTTCCATATTCTCCGGCGCGCTTTTCTGGGCGGCTGTGCTTGCGTTCACTTTTTATCCGGTACATAAGTGGTTTCTTCAATTATGCGGCAAACGGCAAAACGTTGCGGCCGGCATTTCTACCGTCGTCATGTTCTTTATCGTATTCCTGCCCGGTTTTTTTATCGTCAAAACGCTTGTTTCGGAAGGCATCGATCTGTTCCGGCAAGTGACGGTTTTTATTACGCAGGGAAAGTTTCAACAGATGTTTCAAAACCTGCAGCAATTTAGCTGGTACCAGCGCCTTCAGGAAGAAGTGATAAGCTCGGATTTTTTGAAACAGCATTTGTCCAGCGTGCTTTTGCGCCTGGCGCAGTATTTTGCAAACTTTGCGGCAAGCCAGGCAGCCGACCTTACGAAAAATATTGTTTTCGTATTTTTAAATATTTTTCTTACCATTGGGCTTCTGTTTTTCTTTTTTCGAAATGGGAAAGGCATGTACCAATTTGTGTACGGGCTAACGCCTATGGCAGAGAAGGACCGTAAACAGCTTTTCGAAAAGATCTACAACACCTTTGCCGGCGTGATTCGCGGGCAAATTTTGACGGGGCTCATTCAAGCCTTGATCGCGGGTACCATATTTTTCTTTCTCGGTTTTCCGGCTTCCGCATTTCTAGGTCTTCTAACCTTTTTCGGTTCGATGGTCCCGGTGCTTGGGGCGTCCTCCGTGTGGGCAACGGTCATGATTTATCTGGTGCTTGTTCAGGAAATACATAAGGCTGTTATTCTATTTGTGTTGGGCACGCTGATTATCAGCATGAGCGATAATATTTTGAAACCCATTTTCATCGGAGAAAAGACAAAGATTCCCGTGTTTCTCATATTTCTCGGAATGTTCGGAGGCCTTCAGACCTATGGGCTACCCGGCGTCTTCTTGGGCCCTGTTTTAATTACGATTTTGTTTGTCCTCATCGATATCTACCGCGAGCGTTATTCTCTCAAAGAAAGCTAATCCCGGCATGCAACGTTTTCGTGAATCAAAAAAACGGAAGTCCGCCTTGTCCCTGCTCGTCGCTCTTTCGCTGGTATTTAGCTTGGCGTCTTGCGCGAGCACAGGGCCAAAAATTTCCAAAGAAGACCGCAGGCGCGTGGAAGAAGAATTTGAAACAAAATTTCTCCGCGCCTCCACCGGCTGGCTGAATAGAGTGTATCGTGTGGCTTATCAACTCCTTCGCTCGCCCGTTCCCGGGTATGCCGGTAAAAAACCCAAATACGGATTCGTAGGGGTCGGTGTAGACGATCTTAAGGAGTATGCGCGGAAGACTAACAATATCGATAAGGATATCCGCGGCATTCTGGTACGGGGCGTTTACCCGGGCAGTGAAGCAGAGGGGGTTGACGTGAAAGCCGGCGACGTAATTATCGCACTCGACGGAAAGAAAATAAAAAGTCTCGGGAGGTATTTTAAGGTCATCCGTTCAACAAAGAAGAAAACACTTACAGCCGAAATTTTACGCGAGGGACAAACTCTGGAACGGGAGTTCCCCGTCGAAAAAGTGTATTACAATGCTCAGTTTTTCTTGGAGCCCACGCCCAATGTGGATGCGAATGCCGCTTATTCCAAAGTCCAAGTGGGAATCGGCGCGATCCGGTATTGCCAAAACGATGATGAACTGGCTACCATCATGGGTCACGAGCTCGCCCACGTCACGCTAAAGCATGTCATTAAGAAAACGGGAATCAATATTGCTACCGACACGATGTTTGGCGTGGCGGCCAGCGTTCTTAATTATTTCACGTTCTCCATGCTCGGCAGTCTCATGGTTTACCCGGCGCACGAGGCTACCAACGCGGCGATTTCAAGGCGCTATGAACGTGAGGCCGATTATTTTGGGATGCAGCATGCTTTCCACGCCGGTTATGATGTTGGGCACGGAGCGGGTGTATTCAGCAGGCTCGCCACTGATGAGCCCGGCTATAGTCTTTTAGCCTATACTTTTTCGACACACCCAAAATGGCCTGAGCGGTATTTAAGGCTTCAGAAAATCACCGAAGAACTCGAAAAACTTTTTCCGGAGCAGGCCAAAACGATTCAGCAAAAACCGGACTGGGGGATTTCGGTTCCGGTAAAGCCGGGCGAGACTATTCATGAAGCGCTTGAGAGATTGTCGCAGATGGAAACGCCCGATGCAGCGTCAGCTCCTGCCGCGGCGTAATCAGGACCAATGGAATAAGTAAGGCCAACCTTCCCAATCCGGATAGAGATCGAGCATCTGAATATCCGGCACCCAGAACGTCGTAACATCCAAAATGCCTAGATTGGTGCGGTAAAGCGCGTTAAGTGCGCCGTGCCCGATCGATTCTCCAATCGTTTCTGTCGCGGCTTCGCCGAAGGGCCTTAAGATTATTTCCGTCCAAGAAAGTCCAAAATTTGTTATCCCGCGGATAATCCTGTAAGGCATCCGCCATCCGTACGGGATGTCGGCATCTTCCGCTAACGCGGGGGGTGGTGAAAAGGCGAATTGAAAAGCGAGAAAAAAAACGGCGAAAAGAAAAACGGTTCGCATTTTTCCGGTCATGTTTTCGCCATTTCCGGTTTCGCGGGTTCTGCATAAGCATCTTGCGGCGGGAATTTCTGCGCTGCCGCTTTGTGAAGCCAGGACCAAGCTTTTAACCAACGGACATCCGAATCGCGGTCCGCAAAAATCTCGCTGAATTTCTTTTTGCGTTTCAAAATTTTCCAAAGCGCCAAAATTTTCCAAAAGAGCGCGTTTAATACAAAGAAATCGAGATTACTATGATCGACATAGTCCATGGGCAAGCAGGGTTCGGTGAGAAAAATCCAAACGAAGTTATTCCGCTGTGCTTTAGCGTACGCGTCGAGAAGCATTTTTTGCTGCACGTTTTCGTCCGGCCTGGAAATTAAATAAAGATAACGCTTCGGCCTGCCGTAACGCGCTTCGTAAATGCTGCGGTTTCTTTCTTGTAGTTCGTACCATTCCGGCCTTTTCTTAAACGAACTGTGTTCTTCGTGATAGACATAAGCGCCTTTGGCGTAGGCAATTTTAAATCCCGCCTGAATCGCGCGCTGGCTGTAATCCCGGTCTTCGTAATAGCCCATGCCGAACGTTTCGTCCCACACGCCGATTGTTTCAATTAATTTCCGCGTAATGAGAAAACAAAATCCCACCGCCGTCGCCATTTCGGAATAGCAACCGCTCCATCGGCCGCGAAGTTTTTTTGCATAATCATCGACCGATTCGTTCTTAGCCGGGGGCCAGCCGGAAGAATTGCTGATGGGGTTTACGATGCCGATGTCCGGTTCTTGCTGGGCAACCGAAATCATTTCCGAAAGCCAGCCTTCGGTGACGATGGTGTCGTTGTCGAGAAGGCAAATATAATCCGCGTCTGAAGCGTAAATGCCCTGATTTGCCGCTTTAATATTGCCGAGGTTTTCTTCGTTCCGAATGAGTTTAACGCGGATGCGCGGGTCGCGCGTGAGTGATTCTAAATAAGAACGCGCTGGCTCGTCGCTCGCGTTATCGACAAGAATCAGGCGAAAAGGAATTTCGGTGTGGCGGATAAGGCTTTCAACGCAGCGTTTTGTGCGCTCAAGCTGATTCCAAATCGGTGATACGATATCGATCGTGGGCATGGCGCTATTTTACGGCTTCGAGTTCGAAGTACATGTTGTAGGGCGGGTAACGGTGGCAGTAATACTTTTCGTAGCGGCGGGGCGACATTTTAGCAAGCCAATTTCCCAAGCCGAATTTCCGGCCGAAAATGAATTCTTTTTTAATCATCCGGTATTTCCGGTCGGTGTATTGCGGGTAATTAAAACTTTCCAGAAAATAATCAAACGTATCAAACGACAGGTGCCATTTATGTAGCGGGTCGCGCCATGAATTCGGATGTGAATAATGCGGCGTGCGGATTTTTAAAACAGCGCCGGGCCTGGCGACCCGGTGGATTTCATTCATCGTATCGAGAATGCTGTCCATAATTTGAATTGTATCCTGGCAAATCACGGTATCGAATGTATTGTCGCTGAAAGGCCAGGGGAATCGGTTGAAATCATGGACGACATCGACGCCGGGCTGCTTCATCCGGTCCATGCCGGTTGCGCCCGGGAATTTATTCCCGCCGCAGCCGATGTCTAGGATTTTGGAATTTCCCAACGCCTTACCAGCCGCTTCGGATCGTTTGGATAACGTAGTCGGCATCGTCGTTCGTGAGTTGGTTGTGGAGAGGAATGCAAATGTATTTTTCTTCCACGGAATTCATGGCGGGGAGTGCTAATCTTTTCCCGCCGAAGATCGGGATGATGTCGCAGCGGATATGAACCAAATCCGTTTCGATGCCGGAAGAATTAAGTTTTGCTTTGAAGGCGTCGCGGCGATCCACTTTTATGGTAAAAAGCCAATTGCCCGAAACCCGGTCGGAAGGGCAGTTGACCAGCTCTAGCCCTGGGATCCCGGAAAGTCCTTGCCGGTATCGGTTTGCCAATTCTCGCCGGCGGGTGAGAATGGTGGAGAGCTCATCCAATTGATGAAGCAAAAGAGTCGCGGTAATATCGTTCATATGATATTTGTAGCCGACCTCCTGCATTTGAAATTTTTCATAAATCGGACCTTTGAACTCCCGGTCTATGTCGTACCAACGAAGCAGTTTCGCGCGCTTCGACCAATCTTCGCGGAGAACGGTAAGCATTCCGCCATCGCCGGTCGTAATTTGTTTAATGGCTTGGAAAGAAAAACAAGTCGCATCGGAAAGCGAGCCGACCGGTTTTCCTTTGTAACTTCCTCCGATCGCATGCGCCGCGTCTTCGATAACAGCGAGCTTATGCGCCTTTGCAATTTTCCGGATCTCATCCATATCGCAGGGCAGACCCGCCCAATCGACGATGAGAATAGCCTTTGTTTTCTTTGTAATTTTTTTCTCGATTGTTTTAGGGTCGATGTTAAGCGAATGTTCCTGAACGTCGGCAAAAACCGCTTTGGCGCCGCAGTAAAGAATGGGAATGTTGGTGGCCGAGCAAGTAAGGGGCGTTGCGATGACTTCGTCACCGCGTTCCACGCCGGCTAGAATCAAAGCGAGATGAAGAGCCGACGTGCATGAATTTACGCTGATATTGTATGGCACGCCCGAAACCGTTTTAAATTTCTGTTCGGCTTCTTCTACTTTGGGGCCTTGGCCGATCCAGCGAGTACGCAGGGTTTGGGTAAGATCGGCGATGGCTTTTTCAGACACACTGGGCCAAAAAAGAGGGACGGCGCGCTTAGATTTGGATGCGGTTGTCTTTTCGAGCATTTGAGTTTTCATTATGTGATTTGGGGCGATTTAAAAACCGGTGATTATAACACAGAACTTCATTTAGCCAGCTCAGTTATTCAATACCTTAAGTCATTGATCAGCAGTGGTTTATATAAACAATAAGTCCGATAACTCTGGCCTTGAAGCGCACGCTGTCCTTTGCTACGATCTTAGACCATTTAATACTTAGTTTAGATATATTTAACAATTTCAAAGGGGCGTTGGCCGGAGTCTCGGCAGGCGCCCCTTTTCGTTTACGCCCTAAACTTTAAACCGGCGGAAACGCCCCAGGAGCCCGAAGGGCGACGCGGGGTTTCTTTTGTTTTAGTACTTTTAAACTTATATGAAGCTTAATGAATCGCCGCAAAAAATTTGGTTCAGGCTGGTCGCTCTCATTCTCTGCATCGTTCTGCCTCTGACCGAAATTACTCCCGCCTTTGCTGCCCGCGATTCCGAAATTCCGCTTCACGTAGCGCTAGGCAGCAGTGCGGATACTGATGCTACGAACAGGATGCGCGATTTAAAACTCCGCTTAAACGAAATGTTTATTCACGAACGCATCCTTAGCCAACTTACACCGGATGAAATTCAGCAACTTCAAAGTACCGGCTTCGGCGCAGCTTCGCGCGGAACCAGGGCAGACAAAAAAACCAGGGCAGTTCGCCCCGCAGCCGGCACCGCAAAAATCGATGCACCCAACCCGCGGTTAAAAATCAGTCGCCGTTTCTTACGCGTATTATTTTTCGCCCTCTTTTATGTTGGTCCTCCTTGGGTTTTGTTGCGCTTACCCGAAGATATTTCAAAATTATTTAGCGAACTTCTTTTCGATGTCGTGAGCGTGTATTTTTCTATGGAGGTGTTTACAAGGGTTATAGAAAAAGTCGCCTTTTTTAACGGAAGTATTTGGTTAAAAGATCAGACGATTTCCCAAAGAATTTTAAGAATAAGCGCTTTTGTTTTAGGCTGCACAACTATATTAAATTTTTCTTTTATGGTGGGGATCTCTTTTGTGACCTTTATTTATAACCTCTTATCTCTTTTCATTTCTCCTTTTTACCAACAGCATATCGCGTTTACTGCCCCCAGTGTGTTAATTACCGCGCTAGTCATACGCATTCTACGAAAAGGGATTCGCGAAAAAAGCTTTAAAGAGGAAACAGGAGAAGCGCTATCTCGATTTAAACAATCCGGTTGGGGCTCGCGCATCCGAGGATTTGTAGAGGGGATATTTAGCGTTTTTATTTTTGGGGCGAGCCTGATTTTTCAAACAGATTTTTTTCGATATTTTTATATTCCCATTTTTTATGGAATCCTGCCGTGGTCTGTTACGCTTCAGAATGGAAATAGCATCCGGGTTCATGGAATCTCGCAGGACAAGATATCACCTGCTCAGATGACTTACATTTTGAACGCGTTGCCGGACCAGGTTTATGATGAGAAAAACCCGGACCGGATAAATTTCTATGCCTACCCGCCGGAAATCTGGCACTACGGCGGTTTTTATTCCGACAGTGAAAAGTGGTGGAGATTCCTGCCCTCGAAAATTTTTACAAAAATATTTTTAGCAGCTTATGGTGGGAACGATTTGCAAGCCATGAATTTGTGGCATGAGCAAGGGCATCATGTTTATGCAGCAGAATGGTTCCACGCCCGCCGGGAAAGGTGGGAAGAATTGTATGAAAAGTATCGAAAGGACCCCAAGAGGTTTGTTCTTACCCAATATTCTTTAAAAAATGCGGGAGAAGGATTCGCCGAGTGGTTTGCCTATTTTACTCGGGATAATGGACACCGTATTCTCGAATACATGGGAAAAGGCGATGACGTTCAAAAGGAAATGTGGCTTATTATCGCAAGCGTCTTTCTGGAAGATCATGAAGGCCGGCCCGTTTTACAAATCAATTTTCCGGAAACGCAAAAAATAATCGGGGTCCAGGTTCGCTTGGACAATGAAGGCAATTTAACGGCTAATGAACTCAAGCAAGCCGTTCAGCTGGCCCAGCGCGTCGAGCTCGGTAGTATCGTTTTATCCTGGCCTTTTCCTTTGGACAGGAAGGCTGCTGAAAAAATGGCCTACCATCTCACGGACCATATGGATCCCTTATTAGAAAACAAACTTAAGCTTTTAGGTCTCATCGCAACGCGCGACGACATTTTAAGCGGTTCCATCATTAACGCGAGCGCCAATGAAATCATCAAAGTATTAAACGAGATGGTTCTAAGGCCGGTGCAAAATATTCCCCTACATGAAATGGCCGTTTCGCTTCTTTTGAAAATTGGCGACGAATCTTCAACCCCGGCACTTTTGTATTACCTCCGGGTATTTAGCACCGACGAGACTCGGGAACCCGTTTATAAAGTGCTTAAGCAAATGAAATCGCCGGAAGCGAAAAAAGCCATAAGCGATTCGTTCGATCAAGTGCTGAAAGACCGTCAAACTGTTTTTGACAACGTCTACGAACTAAAGCGCCTCGATTTTCTAGTCATGGTGTATGTCATTTTAGGCGGCGAGCATTCCATTCTTGATCGCGCGCTCCTTGAAGATATTATCCGCCGGCGGGATGGGTTCGACCAGATCGATAAAATGTACGGGAAATTTTGGGGCGATGAAGTCTATCGTTATCTTCGCGAGATCGATAAACACGACGGCGAACTTCCGCCCGGTCAAAGACCAACCAGGGGCGGCATTACCACCGGCTTCGGTGTGGTAGAAGACGCCGATTTATATGATCAAATCATTGGCTTTCATAGAACGCAGCGCGAAAAATTCAAGACCGCTTATGCGAAAGCGCACCCACCTGAACGTGCGGCATTAAATTCTTATGAAGACGATGAACGAGAGAAAGGATTGGAAAATACCGTAGCTCGATTGTTTGATGAGACAATCGTTCACTCGTCGGCCGACGATCATTTCCAAATTGCCGCGATGGAAAACGATCCGGGGCCTAAGACGTATTACGATGCATTCTACTGGTCGTTAACCGGGGATTATCTTTTAGGCTGGTACGCCAGTGTGATTTTGGACCGGCTTAAAACTGGATTTGATTTATCGGATGAATCGTTACATCCCGATGTACTTCTAAATAAAATCATCGGCTACCTAACGCCT